>Ga0268246_10000015_pt1 | contig 247326 bp, 250 predicted proteins | sample AgamicOrSfe_FD_200242 | JGI IMG/M metagenome (GOLD analysis project Ga0268246, IMG submission 200242) | Agave microbial communities from Guanajuato, Mexico - Or.Sf.e (v2) (version 2) | ecosystem: Host-associated > Plants > Phyllosphere > Phylloplane/Leaf | place: Guanajuato, Mexico... | reverse complement strand
AAAACGTACAGCACCCGGGATTCGCTGCTGGTCACCCACGCAACTACTAATCGAGCGTTTGCTTGCTTAACGTGTGGAGAGCGGACGGGATCCAGTGTTCTCAAGCAACTATGGCCGTACGTGGAAATAATCGTTATTTAGGTATAATATATGGTCGGTCCATTGCGCAGATCAAGACCGTCATTCGCTGTATGAGGGTCGCGCTGTGCTCGTTGCCAACGCGGTGTTCCAGACTTGGACGCTCATGGGCCTGAGCATTACCCTGGCGGATGAGATTTGCGAAATGCGGACGATCTGGGTGCTGGACCTCAATAGATCGCTTAGGCCGACGGCGATGGCGTCGCAGGAGAATATTCATCAGGTGGCTGTGTAGGCGAGGTGGATTGAGGAGATCGAGGTTTGAGAGAAGAAGTGTGATAGTGTTAGCGAGGAGGACAAGGAGGAGAGCATGAAGGAGGGCTTGGGCAGGCATGCATCTGCTAACGTGGATTATAAATGGGTACGTGGTGTCGTGCAGGCTACTTATCATCGTCGAATGAGCACAAGATCCATTCGATCTGATCGCTACATGCCTCAACAGGCTGTGCCCGGGACAGGACTCGACCTTGATCACCCATGCTCACACCATCAGCTAATACGCCAAACGCCTCGCTGAACCACACTGATTGTCCATCCTCGTGTCTCTTTTGTTTGCTCCGCAGCAATCATCGCATGGCCGGCAGCCTATCCGCCCTTCCTCGGCGGCACAGGACTCGCACCCCTGGCCCTCTCCATCTTCTTCCTCTCACCATCAACAACCTTCTTGATCTGCGCCAGCACCATGGCCTTCTCCTTCGGCGCCTTACAGCTCTCACCCATATACGGCGGACTGATGATCACAGCATCCGCAACAACAATATCCTGACCATGCCAGCGCGTAGCGTACCTGTAATACATTAGCAACGTTCGCCGTCCAGCCTCTTGCACAACATACATCCGATCGAGCGCGTCAAACACCCTCTGTCCCTCGACACTGACGCCCTTGCCCCTCTTGGCCTCGATGTCCTGTAGTTTCCGTACTCGTTCCTCTTCCCTCGCTTTCAGCTTGCCTGTGTCGACTTTACTGATTTGTTGGACTTCGCCCTCGGGCGCAGCGAGGACTGTGACATTTTGTACCGCGGAGACAGGGATCATGTGGTAGTCGGCTGTTTGTGACGGAGCGGACGAGGTGTTGAGAGCAATGACGTTGAGGATTGGTGAGTAGGTGAAGAGGATGCCCTCGAGAGTCGAGGCTGCGAGCTGGAGCTTAATTCTGGGGCTGTCAGCTCGCTGTTCCTGGACATTGTAGCAGTGGAAATTGGTATACCTTGCCCCTGTCGCGTTCGCGAGGGCATCGATGCCGTCGGCCATGGTGTTGGTCGGGGGTGAGTCGGCGGATATAGATGGGGTTGCCGGTGGTGGTATTGCGACTCGCGCGACCATGGACTTGTTGTGTGCGTCTTCGCTAGAGGTAGTCGTCAGAAACAGAATGTCAAGAGTTGTGAATGCGCCTGACCAGGTCCAGGCGGGTGCGATTGGAAGTGCCTCGAGCGATGGAGCGTGGTCGAGATTCAAGGGTCAAGCTTCGCGGATCTGCAGAGGTCGCGGCTCGGACATTTGTAGGAGCTGTTATGAGGGTATTTCTGTGCAGACCTGGCGAGTCATCGATCTCGGTTTTCAAGCAAATGGAGCGACATACATTGTATAGTTGCCAGATTGGTACTCGATTGCAGGGTCTCCCGAAGGTGTCACGACTCGTCGATCAAACACAAAGTGAGTCGCACGACAGCAACAAGCACAAGACCTCACGTCAACAACCTCGATTTCTTTGTCCGTAAAGTGTGCATTTCATTTTAAAAGTATGTGCCCCGGACTACATACAACACTCTCTATCATCAATCCCAACCACTCCAAAAACCGTGCAATGCGCTTATGCGTTGTAGGTAGAGGCGGAGACGTCACCACCACGTCCGGTCCAGTTGACGTGGATGTCCTTGCCCTCTGGGTACTTCTCGTTGGCGAACTGTGGCTTGATGCGGAAGGTGTGGGCACCGAAGTAGTCACGCTGGGCCTGGAGAAGGTTGGCTGGGAGGTTCTCGGTCCTGTAACCGTCGAAGAAGGTAAGGGCGGTGGAGAAGCAAGGAGTTGGGAGACCCCAGAGAGCACCCTTGGAGACGACGTCTCTCCAGCCTGGCTGAGCCTTGTGAATGGCCTTGTTGAAGAAATCGTCGAAGAGGAGGTTCTCAAGGTCTGGGTTGCGGCGGTAGGCGCTGGTGATGTCCTTCAAGAAGACGGAACGGATAATGCAACCACCACGCCACATGAGGGCGATCTCTGGCTTGTTGAGCTTCCAGCTGTACTCACGGGCGGCCTAGAGAATTTATTAGTCATTTGCAATCAGAGTCGTGGGTAAGTGTCTTGACTCACCTCCTGGATCAGCATGAAACCCTGAGCGTAGGAAATAATCTTGGAGGCATAAAGAGCCTGCTCGAGGTTGGCGAGGAACTCCTCCTTGTTACCGGTGAAGTTTGGAGATGGACCGGAGATCTGCTTGGAGGCACGGGTACGCTCTTCCTTGAGGGAAGACAAGCAACGGGCGAAGACGGACTCTCCGATGAGAGTGACTGGCATACCGAGGTCAAGAGCGTTGATGGCGGTCCACTTGCCGGTACCCTTCTGACCAGCGCGGTCCATGATCTTCTCAAGAAGAGGCTTGCCGTCGTCGTCGTTGTAGTACATGATGTCGCGAGTGATCTCAATGAGGAAAGAGTCAAGGACGCCCTTGTTCCACTTGGCGAAAGTGTCTCCCATCTCCTTGTTGGACATACCAAGACCACGCTTCATGATGTCGTAGGCCTGAAATTGTCAGTATTGGTATAATTCTTGAGGATGCTTCCTTTTCTTACCTCGGAGATCAACTGCATGTCACCGTACTCAATACCGTTGTGAACCATCTTGACGTAGTGACCAGCACCCTCGTCACCAACCCACTGGCAGCAGGCCTCGCCGTCGGTGGCATCCTTGGCGGAGATGCTCTGGAGAACATCCTTGACGTATGGCCAGGCCTCCTCGTTACCACCTGGCATGATGGATGGACCGTAACGGGCACCCTCCTCACCACCAGAGACACCGGTACCGACGAAGCGGATACCCTTCTCGGCAAGGTACTTGCAGCGACGGTTGGAGTCTGGGTAGTGGGAGTTACCACCGTCAATGATGATATCACCCTTCTCAAGACCGCCCTCGTTGAGGAGCATCTCGATGAAGTCGTCGACTGGCTTACCAGCCATGACGAGAAGCATCATCCTTCTTGGCTTCTTGAGCTTGGAGCAGAACTCCTTGATGGAGTGGGCACCGACAATGGACTTGCCCTTGGCCTCGTTCTCCAAGAAGCGGTCGACCTTGGCGACGGTACGGTTGAAAGCGACGACGGTGAAGCCGTGGTCAGCAGCGTTGAGGATCAGGTTCTGACCCATGACGGCCAGACCGATGAGACCAAAGTCTCCGCTGTAGCATTGTCAGCTGGTTGTGCTTGGATATCAATTGACCGCGATTGATTGAATGGAGGGTGTTGTCGAAGGTGTTGAGTCGCGAGATTGTCGATTCGATGACGTTTGGTGGTTGTTGAAGCTGTGATGGGTGGTGGGTGGTGCATGGAGGGGCAGATCAGAAACTTACACAGGTTCTTGAGAGCTCATGTTTGCGGTAGTGGCTCCTGTAATGTGATTGTTGATGGAAGAAAGTCTCGACAGGATGGATGGAGGCTGTAGAGAAAGAAGAGAGATCAGCGGATGTTGCTGGGTAAAAGAGTAGAGAGGATAAGTAAGGTAAGCTACGGTCAAGAATCAAGCGTTGGTGGGAGGAGCCTGAGTGGAGTGGGACAGTGCAGACGAATTCGATTTGTTGTTGAATCCCGTCCGCCTTCCGCCGTCGGAGATGCGATGCGATGGGCCCTTCGCACCTTCCATCATCACGTTTCCTGCCAATTCAGAATAGACTAGTAGTAGAAGTAGCCCCAGCAGTCCAATGCACCTTCTTCATATGTACTTGTGTTTGCACCAGGCAATAACAATTCGACTCGACTCACCGCAATTGATGTTTGGGCAAGGCGGGGCATATCCCACTTGCTGGTCGTCTCTTTCGCGGCTCTATTCAGCCGTCTGGTGCTTTGTGATGTTGAGCGAACTGCTTGGATTGACTTTACTGTAGAATAGAATCGGCATCTACGAATCGTACAGATACTGTGCATTAAATTCTCCGGCTATCTTTGGACGAACCTGCGGTTATTGAAGACATGCCGACGTGCTGCTATCCCCCTCGGTCAACCTGTCTGCCCCTCACACCCCTCGCCAGCTTCCCATAATTCTATCACACAACAGCTCGGCAATTGCGCCGCTCTCGCTCTTTCGCGTTTCCGCCCGCCAAAGTCATAAGCCGGAGCTAGCAAAGTCGATATTTAGCCGACACCCCCAATCGAGCTTAGCGTGGTTTCTGTCAACTTGATCGCGGTGATGCCTGGCCAAAAATTCCATTCATCCATCACCCTCACCGTCAACACCACATTAGCCGCCTTCATCGTTTGATCGCGTGTCAAACAACTCTACGTCAGAAGTCCTATACACGACAGATCTGTCATAGGGAGCACGACGAGACAGTTACAGATTGGTGCGCGAGTCTTGACAAGGTAAGACTCTCAAATAACAAATCACCTCTTTCCTGCTTTTGTCGCAATCATGTCCTACAATCAACAATCAGGCTCAAACAATCAGCCAAATTCAGGACAAGAGCATGCGCTTCCAGCTCGACCAGCGCCGCCTGCCGGTGGCATCGCTTTCAAGCCTCGAACGCTGAATCGACCTGCTGCGCCAGCACAAGCAACTCTTTCGTCAGCACCACAGCAATACGGCTATCAGCAACCAGCGGCCAGTAGCTATGGCTCATACGAATCGCCCAACCCATACGCAGCTGCTGCGCAACCATCGCCGTACGGCCATGTAGACCCTTATGCCGGCGCATCTGCCTACAATGGTCAATACGCTACCCCTCCACAGATCCAGAATCCCTTCGCTCCACCATCTCAAGACTATTCCGGATCTTTGTATGGTGCGAACTACGACCCCGCCGAGGCAGCCCAGGTTCAAGCGTGGAAAGATGCCTATAACTATGTTCCTCCCACGAATACTGCAGCCAAGACAAGTGCGAGCGCGACGGCGAGCGCGACCGCCGCAGCGGTGAAGCCAAAGGCCGGTGAGCCCGTGCCGAAAGAGGAGGCTCCCAAGACTGTGTTTCGCAAAGGCGGTGGACAAACCTGGGAGGACTCTACGCTGCTCGAATGGGGTAACCACCACAGACTGTTCGTCGGTAATTTGGCTGGTGAAGTCACCGACGAGTCGTTACTCAAGGCCTTCTCCAAATTTCCATCTGTACAAAAGGCACGTGTTGTTCGCGACAAGCGGACTACCAAGAGTAAGGGGTTTGGATTCGTGAGTTTGGCCGACGCAGACGATTTCTTCAACGCGGCCAAGGAGATGAACGGAAAGTACATTGGCAGTCATCCAGTTCTTGTGCGTAAAGCAGAGACCGAGATCAAGACTGCGAACAAAAAGGACGATCCGAGAAAGAAGTGGAACAACAAGAACAAGAGCGGACATGGCGGTGGAAAGGGAGGTCAAAACGACCCACTGAAACCGGCCGCAGGCGGTGGAGTTCAGAAGAAGACACAGCAAGTCGCCACCAAGTACAAGCTTCTTGGTTAAGCAGTCGAATCAACGGAGAAGTGTACCATGATGTTATGCAACGAAGAGGAAACCTGATATTAGCGACGGAGTTGGGGTTCTTGCCATCGCGCAACCATGTACATTAGCGAGTAGTTTATATTTTTACGAATTGATTTTGGAAAAAGATTCCTTTATAACTCATCACATCATGTATGGATCAATAGTACAATATACGGTATATAGAGCCGAGGTATCAAGTTGAAGGAAGCGGTCATTATCATCGACTCGCTGAATGCGAACCTTTGCACCAACCTATACGAACGGAACTTTTCTCTTCAACATTCCACAGACCACATCACGTTCGATTCAAGAGACGACTCCAGATTGTATCATATATCCACAACGGAGAAATATCAGACACGATTGGAGGAGAAATGGCTGCATCACCACCGTCTCCGCTCACGTTTCACGTCGACCCCTGACCACTATACATGCATCAAGCCTCGTTCTCACATCGCGACTAATCAACAGGTCAGACTTCACGCCACACACGCCAAGTCGATTCTTGACGGTCCCTTCAATCGTTCCCGCGTACGCAAAGAACCCGACTGAACCGTCGGAGAGTGGATGGTGGGTTGTGCTCTTCTTCAAACAACGTGTTCTGCCATGTGCGTCACATAGACGAGCTACGTAGGGGCCCAAGCACTGGCCGAGCGAAGGGTTGTTATATACTGTAGGTGACCACGGTAGGTCTTCTTCTTTCCACTGCGAGCAGGCTCTGGTATCTCGTGCTTCTTTCGGATCTTTCATCCACGTACAGCGAGTTGATCTTGCGTCCTTTCTTTACGACATTTTCCCATTATGTTCGCTCAAGCTGCATTGATCAGTGCCCTGACTGGCACCGCCATGGCTGGTATGTAATATCAAAGAACAAGAAGGGTGCGATTAACTGATGTATGCAGGTACCGTGCTCTGGGATGGCAGATTCAACAACGTGACTTCGAGCACCGAGCTCAACGACTGGAGCTTTTCCAACCCAGTGGGCGAATACCAATACTACATCCACGGCAATGGTCCTATCACCGACTACGTCAACCTCAATGCCAGCTACGAGAACCCAGTCGACAAGTCCTCGAAAAAGGGCGTCAAGATCACCACCGACGCAACCGCCGTCTGGAATGGTCAAAACATGCTCCGAACCGAGCTAATACCTCAGACGTCAGCCGCCATCAACAAGGGCAAAGTCTACTACCACTTTTCCATGCAACACACCGGCGTGAACCCACCTCTAGCCAACCATGAGCACCAAGTCTGCTTCTTCGAAAGCCACTTTACCGAGATGAAGTTTGGTGCTTCAGGAGGAGATAGCGCCCTCCGCTGGGAGGTAAACGGACAGTCCAAATGGGACACCAACTTCACTGCCGGCGTCTGGCACAATGTGGCCTACGCCATCGACTTTGACCAGCAGACCGTCGGCTTCTGGCACTCGACTGGTGGCGATGCCCTGACTCTCGCAGCTGGACCTTTCGCAGTCTCTACCAACTCAAACGGCGCGGACTGGCATCTCGGAGTGCTGCGTCTGAACACTACTGCTGCGGCGACTTATACTGCGGCTGAGGATTGGTACTTTTCTGGTATTTACATCGAGAATGGCGATCTCACTACCGCTGTCTCTGGACCGGGCGGCCCTGCAGGCTCTGCTGTCGAGTCTTCAATTATGATCAAGTCATCTTCGGAGGTGATCAAGACTTCTTCCCTCACCAAATCACCTTCGCGAAGAACAAGGACTGCTTCCGTCAGGACTGCAAACGCTGTTGTCGCTCAATCCCTCTATGGCTACGGTGCTGCTCCCTCCGCGGCTTCATCGTCTACCGCCGATGCTGTCGCCGCTGCATATCCTTCTGGGTACGCTGCAGTCCCTTCCAGTGCCACTCGCGCGAGCATGGAGATGCCTATCACTACAGCGAGTGCAATCAGCTCGGCTAGTACTTTCTTGACGAGGTATTCAGCGCCTGCTGGCCCACCAAGTTTCTCAGCACCTCTCCTGTCAGTACCTGCAATTACCGATGTGCCTTTCCTGACAATGCTGTCTGCTTTTGTTCCATATGCAGCAACGACGGCCTTCGCCACCAACGAAGTCAGTGTCAGTGCCTCTCTGGCTGCTGCCGAGACTCAGGCCCCGTGCGCGGACGAATATGGATATGCCTAGATTTGACGCGGGAAAAGGAACGGGGTCTGACTCCTTACAACCTACTGTGTAGCCTTTACTGTGCCCTTTGATAATCGAAGAAGCATCATTCGATAAGTCGTTGTCTGCACTTGTCTGAAGCGTGACCTGTCCGTTATGCATGCACAAGGATCGATGCAGATGTACAATCTCCCCATATCATCGGCTAGCGTCCCGCGTCGGTGAACGCGCCCCAAAACGCGCTGTGCTCTGTGCGGTCAAGCAAAATCGAGCCGTGCCTTTGATTACTGACTCTTCCGCATACAAGTATCTCGTACATCGATGCCTGTCTATCGATATGAGAGATTGTTTATTGTCTAGTGCGATGCATGGCATTATCAGGCCATTTTCTGACTTGAAGGACAGGTAATCCTCAAGGTAGGTCTATATAGATGACTGCCCATGGACAGGTAGGCCATTGCAGTCATCGGTACTCAACATTCGAGAAAGAACGAGAACTAGATTATCACTGATTTATGAAAACATAACAGCAACAGACACAATGTCCCAATCAACAGCCATGACAAAGGCCGTCTCCAAATTTCCCCTCCTCTCCGTCGTCGCCCGGGATCTCCATTACATCACACCCAACAAGCTACGTAAGGGTGACAAAAGTAGCTTCCATCACTCTTCCTCCACGACCTCTTCTTCTGCCAACACTTCCCGAGAATCCAGCCGCCAGACAACAACGACCAAGTCCAGCCATAGGAAAAGCCATCACTCCAACAGTGAACGGACAAAAGACCACCCCTCCGGCAAACGCAGACACCGCAATAGGACAGAAGAGTGGGTAGACCAAGTATAGATAGACGCAATCCACAAGCAATTCTTGAGAAGATTCAGACGCAATGGCACCTCCCCGGACCAACATCGAGCTCTACACAGCCGGCACACCCAACGGCCAAAAGATCAATATCCTCCTCGAAGAGCTCTCCCTCTCCTATAGCGTGCACGCCATCAACATTGCCAAGAACGAGCAAAAGACGCCCTCCTTCCTCGCCATAAACCCCAACGGCCGCATCCCCGCGATCCTCGACCACACCGACCGCTCGTCGCCGCTGCGCGTCTTTGAAGGCGGCGCCATAATGCTGTACCTCTGCGACAAATACGACCCTGAGCACAAAATGAGCTTCGCCCATGGCTCGGACGACTACTACGAGTGCCAGTCCTGGGTCACGTGGATGCAGAGCGGCATTGGGCCCATGCAGGGCCAGGCGAACCATTTCTATAGGTATGCGCCTGAGAAGATCGAGTATGCTATCAACCGGTACCAGACGGAGACGAAGCGGTTGTATGAGGTGTTGAACGCGCGACTCAAGACGCAGAAGGAAGCAGGACAAGGGCTGTGGTTGGTCGGTGGGAAATACAGTATTGCGGATCTGGCGTGTTTCAGCTGGGTCAACTGGGCCGAATGGGCGCTGGGCCGGGAGTGGGAGAAGGGCAATCCGTTCCCGGATGTCAGTGAGTGGCTCAGAGTTATCCAGGAGAGGGAGGCGACAAAGAAGGGTGTCAATATCCCGGAGAAGTTTGAGATGAAAGAGGCGATGAAGACTGCGGAGGGCGAACAGGAGTATGCTAAGCATCATAGTAACTGGGTTATGCAGGGCCAGAAGGATGATCAGGAGAAGCACAAGTAATTATGAGGCTATCCAACGATGACAGACATGTATATAACTCTCGTCTGTAAATTGTACATATCCTACAACTTAGCCTTCAACTCCTGTCCACGGCCTTGCTCAAAGTACATCCGTACAATCTCCTTGGCTTTATCGACTACCGCAGCGTCCTCCACCGTGGCAGGTACATTGATCGGCTTCTCCCACTCGCCCTTGATGGCGTTCTCCAGCACTTCTCTCAACACTCTCCGCAGTGTCTTGCCTGATCTCGTCTTGGGAATGATACCAGGTGCGACAATGATGCCTCCCAGCGTCGCGATCGGCCCAATGGAGTGGCGGATGCGGTCGTTGAGGTCTTTGAGCAGTTCTGGTGGGGAGAGCGATGATGATTGTGTCGATGTGGCGGCGAAGGCGAATGGGAGATGGCCTTTCAGGGAGTCTGGGATGGGTACGACGCAGGCCTCGGTTATCGAGGGGTGTGCAGAGATGGCTTGTTCGATTGCGCCTGCGATGGGTCAGTATCTGCTGCTGATTTGTAAAGAGTGCTGAGGTGACACTTACCAGTCGACAGCCTGTGCGCGGCTACGTTGATGATATCGTCGCTTCGGCTCATGATATGCACGTATCCGTCTTCGTCAATCATGCCCGCGTCGCCCGTGTCGATCCATTTGCCCTTGAATCGAAGCAGGTAGCCTTTGTAGAAGCGCTCCTCATCTTTCCATAGAGTGGTCAGACCCGTCGGCGCGAGCGGTATGCCGAGGACGATGTTGCCCATCTCGCCTTGTGTGATCTCGTTGCCGTCGTCGTCCACGATACGGACGTTGAAGCCAGGCATTGGCTTTCCTGCGCTGCCAGGCTTGATCTGTAGTGGCTTGTGTATGGCTGTACTGCTGAAGTCCTCGCCTACGGCTGGTAGTTGGGCCAGACCCGATATTGGCGAGCCGGATTCTGATGACCACCAGTTGTCGACTACCATTGCGCCGTCCGCGCAGTGCTTTGTGAGTAGATCTTGATACAAGGAAACAATGCTCGGCTCGCTTCGTTCACCGGCGAGGAAGAGAGCGCGGAGGTTCTTGAGCCCGCCTCTGCTACCTCTTTCGGTGAATAACTTACTTTCGGGGTCCTCTCGTCGAATGGCACGGAGTGCCGTCGGCGCGGTGAAAAGAGCATTAACTTTGTATTCCTCGAGGACTCGCCAGAAAGTACCGGCGTCGGGTGTTCCGACCGGCTTGCCTTCGAATAGAACAGTGGTCGCGCCGGCCATCAGTGGTGCGTAGAGAATGTAACTGTGTCCGACAACCCAACCAATATCGGAAGCACAAAACATTACATCTCCGGGCTTGATACCGAACAGATATCTCATGGTGAAGTTCATACCTACCGCGTGGCCACCAACTTCTCTCACGACGCCCTTGGGAGATCCGGTAGTGCCTGAGGTATAAATGATGTATAGCCCGTCATTGCTGTTGACACTGACATTCTCCGCCTTCAAGCCCCGATTCTTCGCACTCTTGACAAGTCGCTGCCAATTCCGTTCTCCGTCCTCTTTGACAACTGGATCCCATCTCATCTGCTCCCGCTGCCAGATGATGGTCTTTCCCGGCTTGTGTTTGCTCGTCTTGATGGCATCTCTGACCATGGGCTGGTATGAAAGTGGACCTTTCGCACCTTCAATACCACAGCTGGCGGTCAAGATCACCCGCGGTTGACTTGCATCGATGCGCTGAGCTAGACTGCTTGCGCTAAAACCTCCAAACACCACGGCGTGGATTGCTCCAAGTCTGACAGTGGCCAGGATACCAATGAGCGCGGCGGGTATCATGGGCATGTATACGAGCACGACATCGCCTTTCCTGACACCTTCTTCACGCAGCACACCAGCGAGTGCTTCCACCTCTTGTGCAAGCTCGGCGTACGATATCTTCTCCTTTGTGTTGGTGACGGGTGAATCCCATACGATAGCGGTCCGTGAGCCATTACCTGCTTCCACATGACGGTCGATGCAGTTGTATGTCGTGGAGATTTCTCCGTCGGGGAACCATTGCCAGTGAGGATGTGATGCACCAGATTTGAGTGTCTTTGTCTTTGTGCTGAAGACTGTCTTTGGTGGGTTGGTCCATGTGAGCTGCTCTGCTTGGTGTTTCCAGAACGTCGTTGGGTCGTCTATCGACGCGGAGTAGGCTGTGTCTTGTGGATGACGTCGATTGGCCATTCTGTCGGTGTTTCTGTTTGAGCGTGGTGAAAAGTGGGGAGTAGTTCTTCTAATGTGAATGGATGTATCGTGCCAGTGCAGTCGAAGATGGAGGGTAATTTCTAAGGTCGAGGATTTGTAGATCGGATTGACTGTCTTCCATGCTGTTCTTATTATGTTTGACCCGCCAATGCACCTCGGTCAATGAAGATGGGCTACCACTCCGGTACACCGAGATCCCCACAGAATCCCACACTCCCGTCTTCTCCGCAACCTGGGGAAGCGGAAGCAACCGTCAACAAAGCATGATCCGAGCGTTCGGCTGCCGGCTTTGCACGTGATGAGCATGCTCGGTGCGGCATCTTTGAGGTGGCATATAGTCGCTGTGTATAACTTATGCTACAGTCGCTGAAATCTGATCGGGTATGTCTGGCGGCCTTATGCTTGCCTGTAGGTCTAGTTGCGTCGTATTCGCGGCAGAGTTGAGCATCCGAGTGTCATGTTTGCCCTGCGAGACCCGTGCTGCGCTGCTTCTCGGAGCAAGTGCTGATGACTTTACATGGCATCTAGCGCTCCTGTCTGTATCATATCATGTTTGAGTGGGATCTTTGTCTCGGTTCCGAGTAGTCCGAGTGCATATCAACGTGAGCTCATTTACCTTGAACGCGTCAGACATGGTGCTTGAATGGGCTGGATTTGCGGGAAAATCGACCGCCTACCACCAACATCGAGCTTTTTAGTCTCGCTCTTATGGTCTCGTATGTCTTGATTGTCGGTAACTCGATCGATACCCTTTTGAGTGGTGTCTGCTCGTGATAGCGTGAATTGGATTGTATTGATATGATGATAGGAAATGTGACCATACTCTTGTTCAAAATTACAGCCAATATCAAAGATAAATATATCAATCGAGCGAAAACCCAACAACAACATCTACACTAGACGAATTCTACATCATGATTCACGCAATGAGTGCATATGTACGATAATACCATTTTTATTCAATTCAGAGTATGTTCACGGGCGCAAAGAGCGCAGATACATCGACAGGAGCACCTGTTCCACAGCGCCAAGACCAGCGTTTCTCAAGCCCGCAAGTCCAACTCTCTACAAATGCCCAAGAAGCCATCTTCATTCTCCTTGATCCACAAATCAACGAAGCCTTTCTGCTTCGCCATCGCAGCATCATACGTCTCCTCCTGTGGCCTTTCAACGTATATCGTACTCAATCCACATCCCTTTGCCGCCTCCAGATCACCCAAATGCGCAGCGACCATGATGCACTGGCCCTGCTTCAGACCCAAGCGGTCAGCAGCTCCGTTGTAGATGGCAGGGTTCGGCTTGTAGCTTCCGAATAGTTCAGAGGAGAAGGTGTGCGTGAACTTCATGCCCGAGAAAGCCTGCATATCGTTGAGCAGAGAGATGTTGCCATTAGAGAGCGTCGCGGTGTCGTACTTGGTACCGAGGATCTTTAGACCTTCATTTGTGTCGGGCCATGATTCGAGACGGTGCCAGACTGTGCTGAGATACTTGATCTCGTCGTCGGTCCAGAGATGGCCTTTGGATCCCAGCAAGCCTCGATCCGTCAGGATGTCTCGAAGCGACTCGAGGTGATGATCATCGACCGTCTTCCAGGACAGCGATGGATCTCTGGCTAGCTCGCGAGTGAACTTGTAGTAGGTTGTTCGCCATTCTTGCGCAAACTCGCCCCATGTCTCGATGGTGTACTGTTGGGCCTTCTCACGCACCGAAGACGAGATGGATATGGATTCGTTCAGTGCTTTATCCGCGGATTCCTTGAGAGCATTGGTCACCGACTTTCTCCAGTCCACGCAGGTGCCAAAGACATCGAAGAAGAGAGCTCGAGACTCGGAAGCCAGGTTTTGTGTTTTGGAGGCCATACTGAGAAGATCACTTTGCTTATGAGAGAAGATGGAAGCACGAAGTATGGATCGCTGTCACAGGCATATGATGAAGCGTGATGAACGGGCACTCGGGTAGACGGCGGGATATATCGGCACGTTTAGAGGGAGATCTATATGGATTATCTGTAATCATGAGCGGGAAGTCGTACTCCGCCTGCAAACAATCTATATGCTACGTTCGGTCACCTCAAGCGAGTGTCTTGCATATAGAAGCATGCGATACACGACCTATGGCGGTACTCAGGGAGAGGTGTCTTGGTGACAGCTCGGCGGTTGACATTCCGCACCCCGCCATTACGTCAGCGTATACCATGAAGCCGAACGACATGATATGAGAAGAGAATCGCCAGACGACTACGGAAAGAACAACAACACGTGAAACCACGCGATTTGCCCGGCAGTTGCTCGTGCTATCAGAAGATCAGATGCCGAGTGCTCAAGAAAGACGCGAAGCAGAGCGCGTCACAAAATCGAGAAGATCAAAACAACAAACTCGTCAAGTCACGGAGAAACGAAAAGCCAAGTGTTGAAATTATGGATATCATTGCATTCAATTGCCCTCAAAACTCCCCAAAGCCGCTTTATGGTACAGCAGGGCTTTCCCAAGTGATCAACTCTCCGATCCCATTCCCGGTGATATAATAGTAGCAAAAGTCGTAAGCACCGCCAGCTGATGTGTGATGCTGAAGCGTGTGATGGTTCGACTCGACATTCGTGAAACCCATGCAAAGTAAGGAAAAAGAAAAGACGTGGACAGGGTATCGAGGCGTTTAACCACCGAAACCGTAGAGGGTACCTGAGAGGGATTGTCAGAGGATGGATCAGATAGCGGATGATTCGGAGATGACTCACGTCCTTGTCTCTTGAGAGCGTAGACGACATCGAGGGAAGTAACGGTCTTGCGCTTGGCGTGCTCGGTGTAGGTGACGGCGTCACGAATGACACCCTCGAGGAAGGTCTTCAAGACACCACGAGTCTCCTCGTAGATCATGGCAGAGATACGCTTGACACCACCACGACGAGCGAGACGACGGATGGCTGGCTTGGTGATTCCCTGGATGTTGTCGCGCAAGATCTTCCTGTGACGCTTGGCACCACCCTTTCCAAGACCCTTGCCACCTTTGCCGCCTGTAGAGGTTGTCAGTATGGATGATGGAGATGTAGATGGAGGAGGTAGACGTACGTCCAGTCATTTTGATGAAGGTTGATAGAGAAGAAGAGTGTTGAAGAGTGAAGTGTTGCTAAAGGCTGATTGATGATTGGGTGAGAGAGCTTGATGGATGGAAACAGATGAAGAGTGCGGACTGGAGGGGTTTATGATAGAACGCGTGATGGTCGAGACGTGTTGCTGGATCACTGACTGCTGAACCGTGTGTCACGCGCGCTATTCCCAAACAGGCAGATCACTCGCACGGTCCAAGTAGAAGCTCGGACGCTCGCGTTGCAAAGTTGCAAAGTCGCGATTGTCACCCGCAGAATTTACGGACTTTGAAGTTGCAAGAAAGCAGCACCTGCAAGCACGAGCTTTACGGTTGCCTAACGTGAGAGATTCACTGCTTTGCCAAATTTGATCTGTCACAAGCCGCTCCGCGTCACACTTCTCTATAAAGCTCTTCCCCCCCACCACTCTTACCTCTCTTTCCTCATCATCCAACACAACCACTTCCATCTCATCCATCAATAACAACTCTTCTCTCATCAACACATTCATCAACAATGGCTCGTACCAAGCAAACTGCCCGTAAGTCATCACTACTATTGCATTCACTGCAATATTACCCATCAACCTCATCGCCGCCTTCATCTGCGCGTTGTTGTTCACTGCCGGGCGCGTTCTTCTTGACGCGTCTGCATTTGAACTTCATCGCCACCTGACTTCGGGCTTCATTATCAACCACAACCACATTCACTCATCAGCATCACTAACACTCATTCACAGGCAAGTCTACTGGTGGCAAGGCCCCACGTAAGCAGCTCGCCTCCAAGGCTGCTCGCAAGTCTGCGCCATCTACCGGTGGTGTCAAGAAGCCACACAGATACAAGCCTGGTACCGTCGCTCTCCGTGAGATCCGTCGCTACCAGAAGTCGACCGAGCTCCTCATCCGCAAGCTGCCATTCCAGCGTCTTGTTCGTGAGATCGCTCAGGACTTCAAGTCCGACCTCCGCTTCCAGAGCTCTGCCATCGGCGCTCTTCAGGAGTCCGTCGAGGCTTACCTCGTCTCCCTCTTCGAGGACACCAACCTTTGCGCCATCCACGCCAAGCGTGTCACCATTCGTACGTCCTCCAGACCCATCCATCAACTTGATCATCCGCTAACATCTTTCAGAATCCAAGGACATCCAGCTTGCCCGCCGCCTCCGTGGTGAGCGCTCTTAAGCGCTTTTCCTTTTGCATGATGGCTTCGATCGGTCTTCCAGCGATGGCTTGAGATGATCGTTTTCAGACGAGTGGATGGTATGGAGTTCAGGGAAAGGATTTTGATTGATTCTACGGAATGATTATGGGACTGGCTTTAGCAATTTGCTTACTTTGGATGCTCAACATGACTACGAGCACAAACAATCGATCAATGATGCATTGTATCATAATGAAATGCATGGCCACTGGCCAATTTTAACATCTTTACAAACATTCTCTTTGTGCCTTGTGACCTGAGTGATTTGTTCGAAGGAGATAATGCTCCAATAGGGAAAAGACCGAAACTTCGATGCTGAAGACTTTATAGCTCCGAGCCGCGAGCTCATACTGTAAAGACTCTTCAAAAATTATCCCCGTTGAGGAAAGCGATTGATCCATCGCTCGTCTTACCTCTTCTGATTGCGCCCGACAGCTGCCGCCAAGAAAACCAATCGTGGGTCTCAACAGCCTTACAAACTACCGCTTGTGACGTCCGCTGCCGAATCCCGTCATCCACTGCTAGACAAAACATCTCAACACCGGCACTCACCATGCCCTTTCACAAACCAGCAAGATGAACGTCTCCATCTTCGCTGGACGGTCGCGATTCCAATATCTGCGCCGCCAATTGACCGTCCAGCGAACTCAGCTTCGCCAATCGACCAAGCGTCACAACTCGAGCAAACCACCCACCGAACCAGCTCAACCACCGCCCAAGGATGCACCAGCACAACCAAACCGCAGCATCCCCGGCGCCGGCTGGGCCTGGATCGAGCCCCTCACAGTCCCCTTCCGCGCCTACGGCCGCATGCAGCACCGCTCACCACTGCTGACGCAACTCTCCTCAACCCTGACAATCTACTTCCTCGGCGACCTCAGCGCACAAAAAGTCTCGAACCCAGACGCGCCCTACGAGCCCATCCGCGGCCTGCGCGCCCTCATCATCGGCGGCATAATTTCCATCCCGAACTACAAATGGTTCATGTTCCTGGGCAATCACTTCAACTACTCGTCGCACATCGCGAGTCTGGCGGTCAAGATCTGCGTCAACCAGACGGTCTTCACGCCGCTGTTCAACTCGTATTTCTTCGGTATGCAGACTGTGCTCAGTGGTGGTGGGTGGGAGGATGTGCAGAAACGGGTCCGCGAGACGGTTCCTGTCAGTTGGGTCAATAGCTGGAAGGTCTGGCCTGCGGTCACGGCGTTCAGTTTCACGTTTGTGCCGCCGCAGTATCGTAGTGTTTTTGCGGGTATTATCGCTATTGGTTGGCAGACTTATCTTAGTTGGTTGAATATGAGGGCTGCGGAGGAGGATAAGGCTCGGTTGGGAGGGACGGCCAAAGCGTGAGTGGTGGGAGATGATCGAGGGCTGGAGAAGGCAAGAGGGACACAGAGCTGGACTCTGATCATGTGGTATATGCCCTTGATAGAAGCCGAAAATCAGTGTGAGGACATAAGGGCCGGGTGCACCAGAGAAAAAAAACCGGGCCATGGACAATCTGACGGTATAGACATGATTCATAGACTGAGCTTCAATGGATAGAATAATCGAAACGACTACAAGCTATATCAACCTACCATATACAGTGTCGGTCTACTCCACAGCATGAGGCACATCTTCCACGGATGACCACCGACTATGTCGGCGACCTGTTTGAGGTAGAGGTCCTTCCATCGCCTGCAGTACTCTTCGCTGCAGTGGCTTGATCGTGCTATATTTCCTTGCCGGCTCCTGAAGCTGACAGGTATCAATTAGAGTGAAACTACCTTTGACGAGATATCACAACTCTTGCCCTCCATCTTCGAATCCCAGCAACGTCGACATACCGCACCTTGTCAGGCCGACTGTTCGTGGAGAGCTATTCAATAGGTCACTCATCAACGTCGAGATCAAGGTCGTCCGTCATTAGAGGGTGAAGAGCCTCCTGAAAGAAGCGCCGCGCATAGTCGTAGTCAGGAAATAGAACCCGGTCCTGAACGGAGCGCCACACCGCGTGTGCAGGGACGTAAAATAGCCGCCACCGCGGCTCATCATGGCCAATCGTCCGATCTCCTCGAGCCGTCGAGGGGTGAGCGGATGCGGTAGTCATTGGCGCTGGAGAACGCAAGGCCTTGCTGACCGCCGTGATCCTAGCTGAACTTGATCTTCGGTGGAGCGGACATCCACCATGATGGCGCAAGAACCTCGAGCTTGCACGCCTAGCGCTGCGACATGGTGTAAACCCCTACATACGCCCTTTTCGTCTGCGTTCCTCGCCTTAGCTCGCCAAGTTTTGACTTTGTTCACCATAGTGACTCTCGCACTCGTCGGTGGCTTGCCGGATCGCCGAGATATCTGAGTATCACGAGGCCAGCATCCATATAACATTCTAGACCGCACTGACGACGGTAGAGCGCAAGAATCCTCGAGCCCAGGACCTGAGCATCGGAATGATGAGTCGCATGAAGTGACATACCGTCTCTTTGAAGTCTGTTTGGGCCACTCACACCTCACTTTTCCTCCTTGCCTCCTGTCTCAGCTTCGCCTTGGCTAATCCCTGCTCAACCTTATCGATCCGCCAAGTGCATATTTCAGCAAACTCGCAGATACGACACTTGAACGCCTCCTCGATATCGACTCCTTTCGTCGCTCGCTGTCCCTTCCACCACCCCATCTCGTCCTTGACGTACAGATCCAGCTTTTTGTCATCGAAGGCAAAGGTCTTGGCGCCTATCACGGCGCCATCGCCCGCTGTACGGTACTCGGCGCGAAGGATCTCGCCCATGCTGGATTGGCTGTCGGTCATTGGTATTGAAAGCGAAAAGTCGTGCTGCATTAGCGACCACATTTTTTCAAGGGTGTTGTGCGCTAGAAGCTCGGATAGATTGTCTTGGTTGCTGCTTGATGGCGCGGATGTGCTGTGCGAGTCTGCGCTGGAGCTCGGGGTCTGGTTTAGACTGCCTATCTGGGCAATGAAACTGTCACTCAATGTCGCTTTAGGGTCGACATTGTAGCGCTCGAATACGCGGTCGGGGGAGACGGAGTTTGAGGCCAGAAGACTGAGCATGCGGTGATACAGAGATATTTGGTAGTAGGTTCCTCGTAGGGAGGTTTCGCTGTTGGGTATCGTTTTCGAGTAGTTTCGCGTCTTGACGTCGGTTACATAGACCTTCTTATCGTGGTTTGGCGCCGCTGGTTGGCTAGGTCCTTCGAGGCTGGAAGCGCCGCGATTCGCGAAGAAGTCAGTCATGATCTTCTGATCTGCAGGTAATGGCTTCTCTTTCTTGATGCCCTTGTTCCGGTTCTGTTCTAGCGATTGCTCCAGCTCAGGATCCGGACATGTGTAGCTCAACTCATCGATGACTCCATTCACGACCTGTCCCTCGATCTCGGCCCATACCTCGAATTCTCTCGTCATGCCAGTGTCGCGCAATATCCGTAGGCCTTGGATAATGTTCCATATCCTAAGCGCAAATTTGTCCTCTTTAGTGACGAGATCAACCTCTACCGTCTTGTGAATCTGCTCTTCGAGAACCTTGTGGACGCTTGAACCCTGTTTCATGGCCGGTGTTGCGCGAACCTTGCCGTATTTTGTCAAGTGGTACCAGTACTGCAGCTCACACCAGGCAGGTGACACCAGGTCCGTGACAGACATGGGCTTCTTTGGCTTGGTTCTGAACCGTTCCAGTGGTGTCTTGTCATGAAATCCATCGCGGTCTTCTTGCGGTACTGTCCCTGATCGCTCGCGGCGCATATTCCATGGTGGTGACCGCGCTGTGGCTCGCTGATGTCAGCAGTCAGAAAAGACGAGATACATCTACTGCTGGAGCTGTACATACATGTGCGGTGCTTTGATGGCGAAAAGCGAAGCCGGTTGCTCTCATCATACTCGACTTCAACTGAGGGCTCCCTGATCGGGCCGTCCCCGCCCAGTGCCTCCCAAGGCACGCCATGCTCGTCGACAAAGACTCTCTTAGGTCTTCGCCAGGCTGGTGATGAAGGTGAAGGAGAAGTCCTTGGTATATGGGCCGCCTGCGGTAAAGGATTGTACTCTTCGATGCTCTCGAGGACTAGCGGGGGATTGAAGGGTTGTGACTCGGCGACTGAGACTAAGTCACCCAGCGCATCTTCATCAACATCGGATCCATAGTCGCTGAGGTCTGCCTGTATGGTTGTTGGTTCGGTCCGGCGAGCGGTCGCCCGAGTCGTGGGCGTCATGATGGCATTGTTTGAGTGAAGCCAAAGCCGTGACTGACGTCGTCTAGCTTCTTCGCTTGTGTCACACGAGGATTGTCAAAACACATGTCCGCATCTGAACAATACATTTGGTTCGAGGTTATCTTAAGGGCGGCCGAAATATCAAAGGTACGATGTGTTTGATTCGACACTGTTACGGCCACCGGTGTAGTTGCTTGCAGGGCCACAAACGGGAGTCACATTTGCAAGCAGCTCCGGCCATGTTATCGTCTTCTGTCTGTCTGCGCCATGACATGGTACCCGCAACCTATGTTCACTATTGAGAACACACAGTATTTAGATATGTACGCCGCCATATCATAGACCTGTGTCCAGCGATCTATTGTGCTGTTGCTGCTCATCAGAGACGGCCGAGGTCGAGGATCTATTCGCGCAAGCTGAATCACCTGCGTGCCTGCTCGTCACGTGTTTCTAGTGAGCCGGCGATTCTTGCACCTTCCAAGCAGCTTCACTGCATACACTCGAAGACCGACCGCCTGCTCGAGGTCCTTAAACCAGCCCGTGAGTGAGTTGATTGAGAAGTTCATGTATTGTAAGCCGATCCTGAGATCACCGGAATCAGAGGCCCAGTTCGAAGCACATAGCACATCATAAACCCAGTGAAAGCCGAGTTTGTGGTGGTGCCACGGTTCGAGAGTCATCTCTCAGCACCTCCACCACCACCTTCGTAAGACACTTGAAAACGAACAACACCGTGTCCCAAAATAGATATAACAGTATATATGGAAGATGGTTCCTGGGGCGGGACGACCCGCGCGATCCTGAGTCACGTGAATGAACCCGCCAAGCCCACGGATTCGCACCGCCGCCAAAATTCTCAAGCGAAATCGAGACTTGCTGGCATCACGACATATTCCATCGCCAAACGACAAATACCGCAAAGATGGTGAGTGATATCGCTTGTTCTTGGGAGATACCTGGGTCCCGCTGCGCAAGGATACTGGACATCACATTTCGCATCGAAACCGGGCACGAAGAGAACTCGACCGCAGAAACGCACACGATAGCGCCTCGACAACCATTACTACGAAAATCGATCAAAGGCTACTAAGGACTCTCTACGCCGAATACCGCTTGGTATATCCGATTCACCGCCTCTGAAAATTCGATACACGGCCGCAATCATTCAGACATGTTCAAAAGCTCGAACCTACAACAGAGGACGACGGCTGGAAGCGGGACAACGGGGCAAACACCAGAAAGAGCACGAAGCTAACACACACTCCTCAGGTCAACGTTCCAAAGACTCGCCGCACCTACTGCAAGGGCAGGGACTGCAAGAAGCACACCCAGCACAAGGTCACCCAATACAAGGCCGGCAAGGTACACACTACCAGCATCCCACCACCGCTCCACCGTCTCTAACAACTGTCCCCAGGCCTCCCTCTTCGCGCAGGGTAAGCGTCGTTACGACCGCAAGCAGTCCGGATACGGAGGTCAGACCAAGCCAGTATTCCACAAGAAGGCCAAGACAACCAAGAAGGTCGTGCTCCGTCTCGAGTGCGTCAACTGCAAGACCAAGGCACAGCTCGCGCTCAAGCGCTGCAAGCACTTTGAGCTCGGTGGTGACAAGAAGACCAAGGGTGCCGCTCTTGTCTTCTAGACGCTTTACAACATCTACGACAACGCATGTGTGTTTGTTTGGCGGCTTTTGGGTTATGCATCACGGCATCGAGGGGAAGGAGTATCGTCATGTCAAAACTTCTTTTTGCGATTGCGGATCGGAATTGTCCGAGTGGAGGATTGACAGGAACACAAGTCTTGTCTGCCTTTGATATGGTGTCACGGTGGAGGTGACAGCTGTGGTGGACATGGATCGGTATTGTCAGGTCAGGAAGGAGTGGATGACCGGGATTCGATCTATCTAGGGGCATTCTTGCAGTGTGCATAGTGTCTCATGGCATGAAAATTTGATGTCACGCATTTCCCATCAATTGACCATATGTGAATTCGTAGTGTTTGCAGGATTGAAGCCATGACAGATCAGTGCAGCACGAACTACTCATTATAGGCGCAACAGAAAGATGAAATCCGCTGCCATTCCAGTCTTATGCCTTCGGCAAAGCTACAAGTACAATGAAAGAAAACCCTTACGCCATGCCCACATCCATCGCAGGTCTTTTCGCGCTCAACAATCCTCCGGCTCGAGCTTCAGAAGCCCTCCAGCCTGGCCCCTGATCTCAAACTCCGCATAGTCGACCATACGGCGACGAGGAGCAGCCTTCTAAGCGCCTCCTCCACCACGGGCATACGGATGAAATCCCCTATTGCCACCACGTCCACCACCTCTGTAGTTCGCACCCGGTCGTCCCGCGTTCTTCGGTCCCGTGGGCGCGTTGACCGGCGCATTGACAGGTGCATTTCCGCGGTTCTGGAAGTTACCACCACCGCGACCACGTCCGTAGAAGCCGCCGCGACCACCGTTGCCTTGTTGCTGAAAGCCGCCCATGCCGGGGTTGGGCACGTCGTCGTACATGCCGTCCCAGGAGCTCTGGCCCGCGTTGGCGCCGCCGCCCATGCTGCCTGAGGACGCGCGCTCGTACTTTTGCTGCTCGAACGCCATTTGGTCCTGGGGGTTGAAGGCGGCGCGGTTACCGTTGGCGCCTCCACCGCCCATCTGTTGCATCATTTGTTGTGGACTCATGCCGCCGCCTTGTTGCTGCTGCATCGCCATCATCTGCTGCATCATTGGGTTGCCTTGCATGGCTGCCATGGGGTTCATGCCACCACCGCCGCCTTGCGAGGCCATCATTTGCTGCTGCATCACCTGGAAGTATTGCTGCATCTTGCTCCAGTATTGTGCCATCATGTTGGGCGTCATGTTGTTGGGTCCTCCGCCCATCGATGGCATACCGCCTGCGCCACCGTCCATGGGGCCACCGCCGTAGTTGCCACCGCCTCCGCCGCCATTGAAGCCGGGACCCTTCTGGCGGTTGAAGCGGTTGTTGTTCTCTTCTTCCTTGATGTTGCCTCGTGGTTGGGCTTTCTTGACCTCGATTGGCTTGCCGAGAATCTCGAGAGGTCCTTGGAGAGTGCGATCCACTGCTGCCTCAGAGTCGAAGGTCACGAAACCGAATCCACGTGGACGGCCTGTGTCTTTGTCCATCATGAGGGTTGCATCGAGGACACGGCCGAATTGCATGAAGAATTGTTTGAAGTCAGTCTCGGTTGCCTCCTGGCTGACACCTCCGACGAAGATTTTGCTAGTACGCTCTTGCTCTTCACGTGGGATAGCACGCTTGGGGTCGATCTGAATAACAGTAAGTATGAGAGTGAGCTCAAAGCGGCGTCGAAACACTCACGATTTTGCCGTCAAGCTGGTGTTCCTTAACCATGACCGTGTTGACGCATTTCGGGTCCTTGAATGTGAGGAAGCCGAATCCACGAGACCGGCCAGTCGCACTGTCGCGCATAACGGTACATTCGATGACCTCTCCAAATTGTGTGAAATAGTCTCTCAGTGATTCTACAAGCCACCTCGTCAGAAAAGACCATGCCATCTACGTCGTAGTGTGACTTACGATCCGTCGTCTCCCAATTTAATCCACCAATAAACATTTTACTACAATTCAGCACATTAGTCAACAGGCTTTTCAATGATGCACGCATCGAAAGTTGTAAATGAGTCTCTAATGTCGCAGGCAGTAGCGATCTTGGTACGTGTGGTCCCCAGCAATCCCTGATCTGGTGATGGCATGTCGTTTATATGTATCTTCCACGGTGTGAAGTCTGCAGTATCGCTCGTGCAAGTATCCAGACTGCTTTGTAGCGGCAGAGGACGCTGTGTGCAGGCCTCTGTCCTTTGACGGCAACGTGCAGTTCCACGCGACATTTGCAGGTATCCCGCCCAGCCATGGGTAGACAGACTTCAATCATGCAGACAGATAGAAGCAAGTTTGATGACGGTTTCGGTGGTCGTAACATCGTATGCGTATTTTCCTTTGTCTGTCTGTGCTACGAAGTTTGCTTTCTGCGCTGTTGATGCTCCGGTTTCTAAACTCGTGCATGAACAAGCAGAAGCAGCTTCTAATGCAAGCTCGTCTAATTGTCGCTATGATGAGTACATAGTGCTATGCTATGCAGCTTGCAGCTCGATATGTATGTTTGCTTGGATCGATGACTTCGTGGCGACCTTGTTCAACATACCACTGGGTAGATATCCAGTTTGCCACAACACTTGAGGGGCCGACCTCGTCAACTTCCTCTTCTCTCACGCAGAAAGCGAGTATTTCCGTGAAACATGAGGCAGTAAGAGTGCCCGAGCACACCTCGTCTCCTAGCAATGGCACTACTCGACTGACAAGCCGGCAGCCGTGAACCAGCGCGAACATACGAGCAGTCCTGCACCTCCTGTGACCAGTTCAAAGCTCAGTCTCGAAAAGACCTCATCGGCTCGCATTGCAGGCAACAACAGGTTGACGGTTTGACCTGACCAGTAGTACATAAAGGCAACCTCGATTGCTTGCGACACTAGAGACCCTGCAAATTAGATGAAAGGAAATCGCAAGACTTACCCGTCTTCTTTACTACCGATGGGCTTCTCGTTGTCTTCATTGTAGTCGTGCTGTTGGGCTCCGTTGTATTGCCCAGACTGATCGTTTTGCCAACTCATATCTTGACCTTGATTACCGTTCCAGTCTTGCTCTCCTCCGTTGCCATTATAGTCGGCTTGACCTTCGGTTGCAGTAGCTTCTGCCTCACCATTCGTCGCATCTTGTGCTGACTCACTTTTCACAGGGGCAGGCTCTGAAGCGACCGCTGCTGCAGGAGCTGCTGTTGTTGGGGCTGATTCATTCAGTCCTGAGTCTTCACCATCGTAACTGCAGCCCGTCAGTAAAGATCTTTTGCCTCGATTCAGTGACCATACAGATCAGCGAAGAGATCATCGTCGTTCTCTTGGTCAGCCATGATTGCGGATGTGTCAAGGTTGAGGACTCGGTGAAGTCGAGTGTCAGAATTTGTAGATTAATAACAGTCTTGGGTGTCGTAGTCAAGATTGAACGACGAGGATGACAAGAGCGAAGAAAGGTGCGGTGGATTGAAGGTAGAAAGAAGCGATGAGATGTCTCGAGTGAGCAGGTTCGAGAAGGGAAGCCGACTTCACACGCTCGGACACGTTCGCGGCGGAACCCCGGGTACCCCAGATTCGCGCATTCGAGGTCGACGACAACATCATCGTCATGCAACCAACCTGGGCATGTGCCAGTAAACGATGGTGAGGTAGTACGTCGGTAATCAGACATGGCTTCCAAAAAGCCACAGGTAAGAGGCTAAGATCATTGGTATCGAACTTATCTGACAAATCTCTAGGAAATGGTCCAGGTAAATCGAAGACACCAGTAGTCGCACAGGACAAGAAGCTAATGATCGCGTGTCTTGACAACAGACCGATCGGAGTGGGTATATCAAGTCCTTCCCAGCACACGCGTGCGATTCACAGAAATAAAACTAAACATTAACAGCAGATCAGCTTCACCCTTCTGGCGAACCAAGTCAAACACGAGTCAACCCGACTCCGGATCGTACGACTCGAGAAAGGTCATTGGCGCGTCCTACTCACATACGGACATCCTCAAGTTCGACTCATTGTATGATCTGGATCTTGGTCGCTACGAATGTCGGGACTAATCCTCATAGGAACATCTCTGGATCATCACGATCACGGACACCACCAGCCAGAGACACCAGCCGGCCGCCCTCGTCCAGATCTAACTCGAATCTATCTCCACAAAAGCAACAGTATCAGAGCTTTGTTCCGGGTGTGCAAGGAGACTGGTACGGCCGCAGCGAAGGAGAAGATGAGGAGGATGTGCTGGACTTTGACGAAGATGAGGACGAGTTCGGGCTCCCGAGCATTGCCAGCATGAGGAGGAAGGGCAAGAGGAAGACCAAGAAAAGCACAGACTCCTCGACTTTATATCCTTCTTTCAGGAACGGGCCTACTGCGACAGCGACTCTTGCTACTTGGGCTGTGAACAATGGCGACATATCACAAGAGAGGAACCTACCCGTCTACCCTTCGGCCAAGAAGACCGAGGGTAAGATATTACGACCTCAATACAAGGAGATTCTACAGGACCCAGCGAATTCTTTGCACCTGATTAGCCATCCTGCATTACCCACAAGCGCAACACCGAAAGAGCGTGATGCCCATTCCGCACGAATTACGCGCATCAACAAGTTCAAGCGAGTCCTTCAGGCAAGCACGGTCTCTATGACGGAAATCAGAGACCTCTCATGGTCCGGCATACCGAGCGAGCTGCGCGCAATGTCGTGGCAGATTCTGCTAGGTTACCTGCCAACGAGTAGTGAGCGTAGAGTGGCCACACTGGATCGTAAAAGAAAGGAATACTTGGACAGCGTGCGGCAGGCTTTCGAGAAAGGTTCGGCCGCGGCAGATGCACCCGTGGAGACTAGCATGATGCATGGTCCGTCGAAAGCATCACACCGTGGAAAGGGACGCGGATTGGATGAAGCAATCTGGCATCAGATCAGTATCGACGTACCCCGAACGAATCCGCACTTGGAGCTATACCAATACGAGGCTACACAGCGGTCACTGGAGCGGATTTTGTATGTCTGGGCGATCAGACACCCTGCGAGTGGGTACGTGCAAGGAATCAACGATCTTGTTACACCATTCTGGCAGGTCTTTCTTGGCAGCTACATCACGGATGCAAATATCGACTCCGGCATGGATCCTGGACAACTTCCAAAGACTGTCTTGGACGCGGTCGAGGCCGATTCATATTGGTGCTTGACGAAACTTCTCGATGGAATTCAAGACAACTACATCCACGCGCAACCTGGCATTCAAAGACAGGTGGCAGCCTTGCGCGACCTCACAGCACGTATTGACGATAAGCTCGCCAAGCACCTGGAGAGGGAGGAGGTTGAATTCATTCAGTTCAGTTTCCGCTGGATGAATTGTTTATTGATGAGGGAGATCAGTGTGAAGAATACAATCAGGATGTGGGACACGTACTTGGCCGAGGAACAGGGATTCTCACATTTCCATCTCTATGTTTGCGCGGCATTGCTGGTCAAATGGTCTGACAGGATACTCAAGATGGACTTCCAAGAGATCATGATGTTCCTACAAGCCTTGCCGACAAGACACTGGACGGAAGATGATATCGAGTTGCTGCTCAGCGAGGCATTCATCTGGCAGAGCTTGTTCGAAGGATCCAAAGCACACGTGCTGAAGACGTCAAGTGGACTTGGGCCTCTTACACTGTAGGACTCGACGAACGATTCGTTGAAGGATCTTCAAACATACGTTGTCTATACGTTGTCGTTATCTATGGATTCGATTCTACGCCATTTGGGTCGTCCGAAAGACTGATCAGCCCTTCTTTCGGCGGCGAAAACTGCCTGAGATGCACACCAGACTCTTTGAACAAAGCAGCAGTCTCAGAGTCCATGTAATAAGAACGGCTAAAAACGACCTCCTTGATGCCAACTTGGATGATCTTGATGCAGCAGGTCAGGCACGGACAGGTGTTGCAATAGATGACAGCTTCTGCGCCCACTCGCTCTCTTCCGGCCTCCAACAACGCGTTTTCTTCAGCGTGCAAACACAGACACGTTGACAGGCCACTTCCGCCGGCACTGGCACCGTTGCATCTCGGACATCCTCCTTCATTACAGTTGGTGATGTTCCTGGGTGTGCCGTTATAGCCGGTGCTGATGACCCGCTTCTCTCTGACAAGCACGCAGCCAACCTGTCTGCGCATGCAGTTGCTTCGTCGGGCAGCGAGATTCGCAAGGGTCATGAAATACTGATCCCAGGTGGGTCTAATCCTGGCATCATCGGTCAGATTGAGAGAGTCGAGGGCCGTCCAAAGCTTCTTGAGAGAAGTCGTGCTGTTGAGGACTCTGATGCTTGCCTGTGATGGCAAAGCTGCCAGGCCGAAGTCTGGGTCGTACATGTGCTCGTCGTTCCTCACGACGAACTGCTCGAGAGTCGGTGGTTGCTCGCCCGCCTTGGTGCATCGGTCGCAGAACCGCCTCCACCTTGTGCTTATCGGTGCGTCGATACTGAGGAGTATGAAAAAGGGGCGGTGGGAGAGGGTGTCCAGAATATCCTGACTCCAGATTGAGGTGGTCACGAATTGGCCTCTCCAGTTCTTCGTAGCATGATTCAGTAATGCATCCACGTCGGAGAATCTTTGTCCAGCTGTGTCTCCGTTTGAAAGTGACGAGATGTGTGCTTCGGAGGCTGACTTCTCCACAGAAGGAGTTCTCGATGGGCGATCAAGTTCGAGCAGTTGAAAATCATGTTTTTCAATCAAATAATTTGCTACTGAAGCCTTGCCGGCGCAAAGACCTGTCCACGATGGTCAGCATATACGCTGCACATATCATTTTTATTATGAGTTCCTTACCTCCGCAAACACCAATGAGCATTTTTGCTTAGGCTGCCAACCAGATTTTGATCGGTGTGAAACGTCACGTGTGACCAAACGTCCGAGTGGCAGTATGGTCTCGAGATTGCAAGCAACTGACAAGCTTAGCGCAGTCTCCTTTCTGGAAGATTGTTGCTAGAGATGTCTCAGAATAGGCTCCTGAACTGCAGTTAAACTTGACCCTCAAGATCGCCGACGCGGTATGAAGACGCGACGGACAGGGCCCCGTTTCCCCACGTTCTGGACGCACCTTCTCCACTCGTCCCCAGCCCAACTTGGAAGGCACCGTCTCCATCACCTGCAATGCTCGTGTGCCACCTTGTTTGAGTCAGCTGCTTCGTTCTACCACTACACCACGAGAGACCTATATACCCATAGAGGACCCGAACAGAAATTCAGCCCCCTCTTGCTATGAACAATCGAGCAAACGGCCTCACCATTGTTTCCTGCTTTAACCCTCAACACCAACGATAACCACCATGTCCAACAATCTTCAATTCGCGCCCTGGACCTCTGACATCGAACTCGCCTTCTACAACTCTCTTGCACACCTCAAAATCAATCATGACAAACTTGACTCGTCCGCGCGCAAGGTTCTGGGCTTATACGAGATCAACCACCGCGATGCACCACCTCGGTCAACCCGCATGCAGATACATGGCACTGCCTTGATCAGCGAAGAGTGAGTATGCCCATGATGGGCGACCCAGATGCAGCTCACAAGTCACCAGTGTTCCGTCTGGGTTCTGCCGTTCAGAAGGCATAATCCGCAACTACAACACAATCGAGGAATACCGCTCGGCCGACAGAGCGGCTCACATCGAACGCGCTGGTCGCATGGTGAGTCAATATCGATATACGACATGACCTCAAACTGATCAGCCCAGATATGGGACGCCATCTGCGACGGCTCGATCTACTCATGTCCTTCACTTCTCTCATCTTTCACAGCAGTCTGCTTCGCCGATCTCAAAAAGTACAAGTTCAGCTACCACTTCGCTTATCCTGCTTTACATTCAGATCCCGCTTGGAAACAGGCCAGCGACCAGACTGGCCAACCGAGAAAGCTGACAGCCAAGGAGACTCTTAGCCTGGTTGACCGCGTTCAAACCTGGAAATACTCGGTCGATAATCGTCAGCATGGCTTCTTCCTCGCCAAGAGGGTCAACAAATCACAGCTAGATGAGGCCCAAACTCCAGGAGATGCGCCACCCATGGATGAAGCTCGCGAGGTAGAGTTGACCGTTCAAAGTCCATCGGCTACCGATGATAGTGGCATGGACTGGGTGGTAAGCTCGCTCGCAAGCTTCGAAAATGGCTTCTTCATGGGTGTGCAGTCTGAAGATAGCTTCATCTGCTTTGTGGACCCGTCGACGTACGAGAGCGGCCCATCTTGGCCACTGAGAAATTTACTGGTTTTGATTAGGCAGCGCTTCAAACTCCACAAGGCACAGATTCTGTGCTATCGTGACACCCACTACAGAAGAGAGCACCCCAGCAGTATAATACTGGATCTCAAGTGCGAAGTGCAACCTCCGGCATCGTCCACAACCGACTCGCGAGCATCTATGCCGAAAGTGACTGGTTGGGAAAGAAATGACCAGGGTAAAATTATCCCTCGTACAGTCGATCTCGCAGCTTTTCTCGACCCAACGAAGCTGGCAGACCAAGCTGTCGACCTGAACCTCAAACTCATCAAATGGCGGATAGCACCAACGATAGATTTAGACATCATCAAGAACACATCCTGTCTACTACTGGGAGCAGGTACGCTAGGATCGTATGTGGCACGGAACTTGATGGGATGGGGAGTACGAAAGATTACATTCGTCGACAACGGTCGTGTGAGTTACAGCAACCCAGTACGGCAACCCCTCTTCGACTTCAAAGACTGCCTCAACGGCGGCATGCCAAAAGCGGGACGGGCAGCAGAAGCTCTCAAGGAGATCTACCCCGGCGTCGACTCCGAGGGCCACGTGCTCTCCGTTCCCATGGCCGGACACCCGATCGTCGACGAAGCGAAGACCAAAGCCGACTACGACAAACTGCTCTCTCTGATTAACTCTCACGACGCAATCTTTTTACTAATGGACACGCGCGAATCCCGCTGGCTACCGACCGTGCTCGCCAAATCCGCGAACAAAATCGTCATCAACGCCGCGCTAGGCTTCGATACATACATGGTAATGCGCCACGGCCTATCGCCATCTCCACAGCCACGCTCGTCGTCCATTCCAGTCAGCACCACCACGGCCTCGCGACACCCCCTGCGTCCGCACGAGGAAGAGCTCGGCTGCTATTTCTGCTCCGACGTCGTGGCGCCCGCTGACAGTCTGAAGTCTGCGACGCTCGACCAGCAGTGCACCGTGACGCGGCCCGGCGTCGCGCCCATCGCGTCCGCGTTGGCGGTCGAGCTGCTCGTGTCGATCCTGCAGTCGTCGCTGAAGGGACGCGCGCCGGCGCCTGACGTCCCGACGAGGAACGCAGACGGCACCATGACTGCGGCCGTCGCCGGCCCGGAGCACCCCCTCGGCACCATCCCGCATCAGTTGAGAGGTTTCCTGAGTACGTGGAGCACGATGACCGTCAAGGGCAAGGCGTATGATTGCTGCAGCGCGTGCTCGCCCAAGATCCTCAGTGCGTACGAGCGCGATGGATGGGGGTTTGTGAAGCGCGCGATCAGCGAGAAGGGGTTCGTCGAGGAGGTCAGTGGGTTGGCCGAGGTGCAGAGACAGGCGGAGGAGGCGGAGATGGCGGGCGATGTAGATTGGGATTCTGAGGACGAGGAGATTATCTGATCGATACCTGCACTCCATAGCGATATTACTATTACTACGATGGTGTTGATAATCAATATCACTTCTTCTCCTTCCGTCGCTCAAGTACGCCCAAGACATCAGCCGCACTATCCTTATCGCCCTTCCGTTTCCTGTTCCTCTCTCTTGGCTTCCGCTCCTTCTTCTCCGTCCCCTCGTCCTCGTCATCAACAACACCGAATCCTTTCCACGTACTGAGCTTCCCTTTCTTCCCGCCCTCGCCCTCTCCCTCGCCATCCTCCGCGTCCTCGAACCTCGACGACCCAAAGCCCATGTCCATGTCGTCGAGATCGCGGTCCGTGGTCGCCAGCATAGCGGCGCGGCGCTTCAGGCGCGCAGCGCGCTGTTCCTCGCTTTCGCCGGCCCGCAGCTCGGATGCGCTGTCGTCTGGTTCGTTGGCGCTGAGTTGCATTTTGAAGTTGGCGAGGGAGCCGGCGCGTTGGATTGCGGCAAGGAAGGTTGGGTCTGACATTGGGTTTGTTGGTGCGGCTGGTTCGTTCGAGGGTTCGCTGCGTGTGGTGGCGAAATAGTTGCGCGGTTTGCTTGGGGCGGGTTCGGTGGGTGCGGGTACGGGAGATGTTGTGGTTGGGTTTGTTTCGGATGTTGTCGAGGTGGTTGCTGCGGCTGGCTCGAGGATCTCGCCTTCGTCTGCATCAGGGTCTTCGGTTGCTGGTGTGGCTTCTGCTGGCACAGATGGTTGTACTGGGGTTTCTATTGTTGCGTCTTCGTCCGAGTCGTCGCCAAGTGGATTATATGCATCGCCCACACCTTCGAAGATATCGTCGTCGGACTCTTCTTCGGGCTCGGGCGCGGGAACAGGCTGTTTCGGCGCGGGAATGAACACATCCTTGTCTAGAAACTCCTTAGGCTTCTCTTCAACGTGCGCGTCGCCCATTGCAGCCGGCTCGACCTTCCTGATTTTCTTCTTGATATTGCCGTGTTCGTCGCGTGTGATCAAGACCTCTCTGCCTTTTGCATCTTTGACGATCTTCGGTCCACTCCTGGCATCAATGCTCCTGAACTTGTCCCCCAATTCCGGCCTTGCGGCCACTCTAGCCGCAGCAGCACTCGCTCTTTGCGCTCGAAGCTCCGCCAGTATCTGATCCCGCGATCTCTTCCCACCAGCGACAGCCGACGGTGGCGCCATCTCGCCCTTCTTGACCTTCTTCTCGCGCTCCACGGGCCCGACATCATTCTCCACGAGCGCTTCAAACTCATCGTCAACCCCCTGCGTCTCCTCGGGCCCCGCCGTTCCACCACCCATTACATCCTCACCACGCCTCACACGCTCCAGCAGTCGCCTGTCGAGCCCTTTGACCAAATGCGTCGCACCCACATCACCACCCGTAATCTCATCCCTGATCTTCTCAAACGTCGCCTGATCGAGCTGGCCCAACTTGACCTGCTCCTCCAGCGCCTTTATCCTCTCCTCCCTCTCGTCCTTGGTTGGTTCCTTCTCATCATCTCCATCAGTCGCGAGTCTAGTAAGCGCACGATCTGTGTAGCCCGAGGCTACTTTGGCGCCCTTGGGGCCTGATGAGCGAATCTTCTTGGCCCGGTTGTTGGCAGCATTGCGCTCGGCGACTTGTTTGGCGAAATCGATGCCTCCGCTGCCTTTGATATTGCGTGGTGTCATTGGTATGAAGCCTTGTCGTCGCGAGCCAAGCGATGAGGGCTTGGCCGGAGCTGGGGAGGCGCCATTTTGCGAGCTGGACTTGGACTGGTCCAGCAGGAGTTTGCGGAATTGATCGTTGTTCATCTTGAGAGATGCCTCACCGGCGGTATGAAAGTGAAGACCTTCAGTACATGTCTGAGGAAAGTGAGTTCGCGAAGATAAATCTGGGGTTGTGCTAGCGCCGGGAACAGCTGTCTGTTATCGCCGAAGTGGGTCCCGGAAAATCATCCCCTCTATTTTTCTTATCGATAGCGAGACTACAGCAGTATAGACCATTGATCGCATACTTCCATCACATCCTCGCAACAATGTTATACCTCATTGGTCTCGGCTTAGCCGACGAGAAAGACATCTCGGTCAAAGGACTCGAGATCGTGCGCAAAGCCTCGCGCGTTTACCTAGAAGCCTACACCGCAATCCTCCTCGTCGACCAATCCGTACTCGTACGCAGATCCCCGTAATCCTTTGCCAACCGCCCGCCTCTCTGACAAGACCTCAAGTAGGAAGCCTACTATGGCCGCTCCATCACAATCGCCGACCGCGAAATGGTAGAATCGCACAGCGACGACATCCTACACAACGCGGCAACCGAAGACATCGCCTTCCTCGTCGTAGGCGACCCATTCGGCGCAACCACGCACTCTGACCTGGTCTTGCGGTGCCGCCAGAATGACCCGCCAATCCCGACGCGTACGCTGCCGAACGCCTCGATCCTGACTGGTGTCGGATGTACGGGTCTCAGTCTGTACAACTATGGCCAGACAGTCAGTATGGTTTTCTTCACGGACAGTTGGAAGCCTAGCTCGTATTACGATCGCGTCAAGGAGAATGTGAGTCTGGGCTTGCATACGCTTGTGCTGCTGGATATCAAGGTCAAGGAGCCGGATTTGGCGGCTATGGCGAGGGGGAGGATCATCTATGAGCCGCCGCGGTTCATGACTGTGGCGCAGTGTGCGGCGCAGATGATTGAGACTGAAGAGGAGAAGAAAGATGGAATTTGTGGCAAGGAGGCGCTTGCTGTTGGTGTTGCGAGGGTCGGAGCAGAGGATCAGGAGATTGTGACGGGCACGCTGGAGCAGTTGAGTGAGGTCGATATGGGTCGTCCACTGCACAGCTTAGTATTGGTTGGCAAGAAGATGCATGAGATGGAGATGGACTTTATCAGGGAATTTGCGGTCGACAAGGAAGTGTTTGATCGTATTTGGACCAGGGACTACGCGGGCCATGCATAAATCATATTGAGCTTTTGGTTTGATATGCCGCCTACTACTGCAGCTTGAGGTTGTCCTCGTTCAGAGTTCCATAGAGCACCTCGAGCTCTTGGCTCACGGCTGTGATATCCTGAGCAAGCTGGCCAGTAACCAAGACTGAAAGCGTTAGCACTAGTTGAAAAGAGTTGGCTGTGGTACTTACCATAGGCGTAGAGCAACTCGTAGTCCGAATCTACAATGTTAGAATTGTTCTCGTTGCTCCTCCTGAAGTCGAAGATTTTCGCGAGTAACCTGTCTCGAGAGTGCTCGATATTCGGTAAGACATCATTCAAAGGATATTCCAAGCTGACCGTGGACGCAAGTACCGAGAACAAATGACTGATACGCGCAGACAAAGCAAAGCGCTCTGGTCGGGTGAAAACCAAGACCTCTGCTTCTCCTGGCGAAGCCTTGAGATCCTTACTGATGACCAGGTTCATAGCATGAAAACTGTTCAGCATGCGGCCCGTCTTCTCCAACACTTTGGCAATAATGTCGTTCGGAAACGGCCCCTTTAGTTCGAATTCAGATGCCGCTGATTTACGAAGAGTTTCCAGATTGGCCAAGAAGCTTTGCAATTCCGCTTCTTCGCGAATGTCCATGTAAGTGCTCGCTGGTTCCCCAAGCAAGAACATAGCAAGAGGATCGCGCTTCCAGATCAGACTCATACGCAGCCACAGCACGCAGAGACCTTCCTTGAGCTTCTTCCTGGCGCTGATAGGCCAGAGTAGTCGCGTCACAATGACACCCCAGACAATGCCGACGATGACGGAGACGACCCGATGATAGACGATCTCCCAGATATGCGGGTCTATACCGCCTTCATCGTCGTCGTCATCGTCGTCTTTGACAGACAGCGAGTACGCGTATAGAGCCGAGAGATTGTATGTGAGCAGAATGAAGCGGCCCATGGGACCTTTGCCCTTGCCGACGATGAGGTAGAAGCATCCGAGCGAGACCAACCAGCCGAAGAAGCCGAGCAGCCAGGGATTTTCATCTGCGAGGATCCAGGCTACAATGGCGATCAGAGCCCCTAGACCAGTACCAATGAACCGTTCGATGCCAGTCGTGTTCGACGCACCGATGGTCATTGAGCAAACGACCATGTAGGAGACGAGACCCCATTGGCCTCGGAAATGTTGGAACGTTGGCCGTGTTGAGGGTACAAAGGCCGGCAGTGCGAACACAGCCGCGCCAATACCGACTTTGACTGCAAAGCGGACATCGTCTCGTCTCAAAAATCTGAATATACGGTAGAGTCTATGTGTGAATGGTCTTTTAGCGGCGATCTTGTCTGGATTGGCAAACGCATCTGCTCGCGCCACCAACTCGGGGATCTTGTGTGATTGTCCCTGGTCTTCGTCGTTAGTGTTGAGTAATGCATTGCTGGATTCGTCGTTGTCAAGGTTGATTCTGGTTCGCTTCCAGACCATCATCCAATCCCATGACCTGCTTCTGGGAGACTTTTCAGTCTCCGCTTTGAGGTCCTCCAGAATGTCGAGGTAGGCCAAAATATCCTCGGCAAAGTCAATCAAGGCGAAACTGAAGTGGCCGCAGCTTGCGGCGATCTCTTCAAAGTCGGCAAGACGCTCGAGTGACTTCGTGCGGTAGAGGTCTTTATTAAGGTACAACGATGCTAGCGCTTCTCTTCGAGCGCTTTTGAAAAGGTCGATGGCAGAAGTCAAGCTTGTATGAAAGTTCTCGTTGACTGCGATGGTATTATCTGAGCCGGCCTGAAATGGCAGATCATCAAGGATGTGTCTCAAAGTGTATACGAGGGATCGCATGGAAGGGCCAAGCTGGTTCAAGAAGAGGTTGAACATGTCTGCTGGTGTCTGTGCTTGACGTATGCTTTGCGTACTGCCAGGCGCTCGGCCCAAGGCAGGAGAACCAGGTGTTGCGAAAACTGGTGTTTGGCCATTGAATTCTTCCTCTATTCGATTCAGACCTCCTGGAAGTTCTTCAGGCTCCGCTGACATCGGCTCTGGACCAACAAAAGACGAGGTGCGATAAGGTCGAAGCCTATCAGGTAAACTCTTCATCTTAGAACTTCGTATAAGGTCGAATTCAGTCGATGCAGCACTTCTCAGACCTCCTAGGTTCTGGGAGAGCCTCTCGATGCACTTGACTAAACGCATCTCTATCAGATATTGCTTGCCAGTGCCAAGAAAATAATGCTCCCATTTTGCTTCTATCAGATCCTTTTTCATCTTGGTCATGGCCGCCTTGTGGTCTTTGGTAACTTGCTGGTACAGAGGCGCTTGCAGCTCCTGATCAGAGCCAGACAGAAAGCCCTGGGTAATTACGACGAGCATTTCTCCGAGGTAGTCTGTAGCTTTGGTAAAGTCTTTCGACAGATCCCTTCGAGCAGAGACTGGCGCGATTGCGAGATTGACGAACGTGGTTGCTGTGATGCCGAGAAACACCATCTTGAGTACCTGTACAACCTTATCTTCCGAAAACTTGGCAGCTTGGACAGACCCTTCGGTCACAAGTGTGGTGATGGTAGCCAACGAAGCGAGCGAGCAGGCGACATTGACGGTAGGGTGGCCCAGTCTTTGCTTCAACCAGGCAATGAATCCGAGTCCACCACCACAGAACACAATGAGTACGATGGTATGACCAGCTGCTAGCAGATCTCGCTTCCCGAAGAAGATGGAAACGCCCATGCTGGTGAAGGAGACAACCATGGCATAGAGGAAGGCAAGGAGTGCAAGGATAGTAGCTTCGTGCATACTACCAGTCGACCTAGCCGGATGGAAGTAGACAGTAATGGTAGCTACAATGTGCTTGCCATCCTGTTTGCCGAGCCAATTCGAAAAAGGGGGCAAAAAGGTCGCGAGACTGCCGAGTAAGTAGGCGATGGAACATTTCAGAATACCCTGTCCGGTCTTGGACTTCCAGAAAGCGATGGTGCTCGTTCCGGTACGCTGGGTCTGTTCGATTATCCTGCTACGAAGAGTGCGTTTTCGAAATCTGCCGCTGAGGAATGGTGATTCGTTTGCCTGTTGAAAGCTATTCGGATCATCCGATTCGGAAGCTTGAGGATCGACCAGAGATGGCAACGAAAACGTTCTGCGGATGCGCTCGCCAGTCGATGGTATGATCGCCGTGGCATATCTGAGCTGTATTGTATCATTAGATGTCAGTGTAGCCCGGTCCACCAATTGTACTTACGTTGCGTTGGTGAAATCTCCCGGCCGAGGGCGAATCTGGTGTGGTAGTCGGCATGACTTTCTGCCAACATCTCAACTCACATTCAATACAGCCCTCTTCCGTCTACGTGCTGGTAAACATCACGTGCGAATCAAGAGCCAACTTCGCTATGCAGGGGTGCATAATGATAGAGTACAGTATTTCCATAGCACGGGTCGACTGGCAAGGATCCGAGGCTGGACCCTGTGCAGCCAGGTCTAACCAGATCGGGAATGTACAGGCGTCAGGTATCATATCAACTTGGACTCTGATTGATGCGATTTGTTTATTACTTTTCGTCCTTGGACTCTACCTCATCGCCAGCTGGTAAGCCTGAAGTGCTCTGACTTCGCTTGACCTGCTGAACGACTCGTTTGCGGCTACCTTCCAGTCCTGCAACAGTCATTTCATTGCCCCCTGGAATGACCATGTCGAATGTCTCATTTATCACAGCATATTGGTAATAGCCACATCGAGCGATAGGCTGCGTCTTGCGCACGTCCAGCTTGCCATCAGTGATGGCATCATCCGCTATGTGCACGCCGATGACTCTGCCAATAATAATATCGACGGTACCCATTGGAGGATTGCCAGGTAGTCGAATCGTAGAATGATATGTGCACTCAAACTTGACTGGCGATTGCTTGACCATTGGGACATCCATCAAACGACCCGGTTCCTTCTCCAGACCCGCACGTTCGAACTCGTCGACACCGAATGGTACTTGCTCTGCCGTGATGTTGACGGCCTCTCGCAACGCATAGGTCGCAAGATTCCAAACGAAGCGGCCAGACTGCTCAGCATTGATGACCGAGTCCTTTCGTGTACCATCCGGTTTCTGGTTTGAAGAGAACATGACATATGGTGGATCGAAGGTGAGATTGTTGAACTGACTGTAGGGAGCGAGGTTCGCATTGCCGTCAGTCGATAGAGTAGATATCCACCCAATTGGACGAGGTATCACACATGCCTTGAGTTGTCAGTCTGTCGAATGTCTAGGACAATGGTGACACGCTCTCGATATACCTTGAAAGGATCATAAGGCAGGCCGTGGTCTTCTTCGTCAGATCCGGGTCGATAGAACATCTCGGCTGTCTATGTGGAGCTGACACAGTTCGAAGCTAGGTAAGGTACTTATGTTACGCACATGACTTCCTTGACGATTGTACAGTATACAGTATCCTCAGGGTTGGCCTATTAGCTCGGGTATCGGGTATAATGCTGATGGTGGAGGTGTGGCTTGCTCATGCGGCTCTTCGGTTATATGAGGCCCACTGTGGCTAATATAAATTGAAGCAAGAGTGGTTCATACTATACCTTGACACTTCGAGAATAACATTAGATGTTCCTACCGAGACCCCTAATATGCGAGTGATAGAACCTTGACATGGTTGCATCTCGGTAAATTTTCAACAGTGATGCATAAGTATCTCGTGGTGGTCCACCAAGACTTCACGGGTTCCTGCAGGAGTCCATAATCTGGCCAAAGATAGTTCGGTCTACAGGTGCATCTCCTCCACGACGGCAGCGGTAAACTGTTTCGAATGCAGGAGGAAGTGCTTGAGGAATGGAGCTCGAGGGTGGATACAAAAGTCCAAGGCTCCCTTAATCTTTCAAAGCCGGCTGTGCTCGAGATCAGCGACAAGTCGCAATGGCAACCCCAACAGTTGCGCATATCATGACGACTCGACCCAGTGTCGCATCCAAGGCATCTGTGACACAGGGGTCCTTAGCAGCAAGATCAGCGAGTATGGTGATTATCTTTGTCCGACTTCGATCTGGAGGGCAACGTCTATAGTGGTTATGTGTCTCAATATAAATCCAACAGGGTAGAAATGGGCAGATCTCTGATGAGTGCAGGGCAGTGCACGTGATCCGCGTTCATGTCGCGTGGAGCCGCATGTCGGAGGAAGGAGCATTGACGCACGGAAAGGCAGGTAAACAAAGGATGTACACAACAAATTCATGGGTGACTCGACCCGAAACATGGCATAATTCGATATTCACGCAATACACCAATTCGCACGAACAATCTCCACAGTCTGAACTAGGGTCTTCAAAATCAGATCGGACCATTTGCCGGCGAGTAATTGCAGTGATCCAGTGTTGCGAGCGCAGCTCTTCCTCAAAACTGGAAAACCGTTGCGCTGGCGTGAGACGTCAATCCGGGCAGGTGCGCACGGGATCCGACCCACTTTAGCGCGTCGTGCTTGCCCTCTGGCTCCTCTTCCGCACCACTCGACAGACACAGCAAGAAACTCGCTGCGCTACCTCAATCTACTTCTCTGTCACACTTCTCGACCTCACCTTGGACAACTCTTTCGACAAGCGCTTCTTCCTTCGACAACACAGTGTGCGGCACTTATCTCAACACAGCATCACGACCGCGACCGATTGTTACCTCGCGTACTTTCAACGACACGCATTGTTTACGACTTTACAACGTCTACCTCACCATCTTTCTCTCGCCGTTTCGCTGCAATCTGCTTGACCATCCTCTATCGCAAACCTCATTGAAAGAGCAAGGGCCTTTACTGTAGCCAATCGGTCCAGTTGACCGACGTCGCATACGCTGAACTGCACTGGATTCAGGCTGTCACCACTGATGGTTCTTCGGCTCCTGACTGTCTGAGAGGCCTAGAGTGCGAGAGGCTCTGGACACACAAGCACGATCCATCGGGATTGTATCATTCGCCATCCTTCAATCAACGCGAATCAACAACTGCCATCAACCCGTGATCCGAAAACAAACCAGCGATCATGGATTTCGAATACTCCCCTCATCGCTCCGCCGGCGGTACGATGCACCTACTTTCTCCAACACATCATTCGAAATATGCCGACCCTTTCCCTTCGATTAAACAGATTAGACGCTCCCTGTCGCGCTCACCCTCAAAGCCGTCGCGCTTCCAAGTTTACAACACCAAATCTCCGAAGCAGTCTCCAATCTCACCGCGGTCGCCTTCTATTCTTTCGCGTGCCTACAGCGCTGAAACTGGTCCGGATTCTAGCAGCGCGAAACCAAGGTTCATGGTTCGACGAAGCGCGCCCCTAAAAGCAGTACCGCGAAGAACATCCCCAGCCAGCCCAATGAGGCGTGCGCTTTCTGACGGGCTCAACCAGAGCAACACAAAAAACATCGCGCTGCCATTCAGGAATTCTAGCAGCGGACAGGAAAATGTCACTGCCACACCAACTGAAGCAGCCAAGACGATGCGCTTCGAGCTCGACAATGAGCCTATCAAATTCGATTTGCTCAAAGCACACGGAGACAAACCAAGCAGTCTTGGTGCCGCCATGCGTGATCACCTTACACCAGCCAAATCGAGTCCCTTGAAACGTAGCGACGGTGTGATGAACTTGGATCAACCGAACCTTGGAAGTCCTCGTGCCAAGAGAAGGAGTTTGCACGCAGGAGCATTTGGAAGCGACTTTAACATTTTCGAGCACGGATTCGACACCGATGGCGACAACTGGGATGGGGAGAAGTCAAACGGCTCTGATTTTATGACCGGTATCTCCTCACCTCGCCATCAGCGATCGCCACAGAGAAGACCATTCAGTCTACGGAAGTCGACCCTCCGTCAGAGATCAGGCAGCAATTCGTCAGGCTCGCGTCCATCGTTCGAATTGCCCGTATCGCCCGCTTCTCCGGCTTCATCGTCATTACCCAGTCCAGGTCTTGGAAGAACAAGATCTAGAATTTCTTTGGACGGTGTCTTGCCGTTGAGATCTCTTGAACCAGTCACGAACCAGCCCAGTATTACTCGACAACCATCCATCACTGCTGCAAAACCACACCCACTCTCCAAAGCCCTGAGCCCATCGTCGTCTGCTGGCAGCTTGGTAGAAGAAACTCTTGCTCCACCGACGGCGCAAAGAATAGGACAGAGACCACATGTGGGCTTTTCCAAGTCTCTTCCAATCGGTGCTCTTCGTCCGAGGCTCGATATTCCAGACGATGCATTCGATAACGCGTTTGATTCGTTCGAGACACCAGAAGCCTATAAGATGGCTAGACCACTGCCAACGGCCTTCATGTCTACGGGACTAATTTCTAAGCGCAATCGCAACATCGACACAATGCCCGCATCATTCGGAAGCAGTGTCAACATGCCAGACACACCATCTAAGAGGACCTTCCTGCCAATGGGCGCAGATACTCCAGCTCGTCCTGCAGCCTTTGGAAGTCTTGCTCACCCGAAACACGAATTCGGATCGCCAACTACCCCATTCAGTCCCCACGTATTGAAGGGCTCGCCCGAGTCTTTCGGCAAGGGAGTCAGCATCTTTGGCTCCAAAGTCAAAGGCAGGCTCAATCGCCGCAGCAGCTTCCTCAGCATCGATGGCGACGCAGACGACGTGTCAAACTCGCCAATCGCTAACAAGATGGACACCCAGGTCCCGGCAGACGAGCTTCCTCCGACACCAACGAAGCCTGCTCACACCGGCCCTCGCCCGCAGTCCAAAGGGAAGGGCAACAGTCTTCGAAGCAGTCTTCTCGGCCGACGCTCATCGCTTGCGCCAGATACATTCATTGCTCCCGAGAACCAAGATCAGAGAAATGATGGTAAGCATCTCTCAATGAACCTGACTCCCAAGCACCGTCAGAGCACAGAAACCGCAGCCGCATCCAGACCGCCATTCATCACCTTCACTCCCGTTGACAACGCACTTTCTCCCACCTTTGGTCGCTCCAGAATACCCCGTCTATCATCACGCGCACGATCTCCATCTCCACTCTCATCACGATCTCCACTTCCACTCTCAATCTTCACCACATCATCATCGGGAGACAGTGCTGAAGTCGTAATGCAAACAGTTTCAGCACCGCCATTTTCACGCGAAGGGTCCATTGACGTACCTGTCACACCATCGGAAGCCTTTACGCCACCAGATGCCAGTCGCCTTTCCATTTCGGGCAACGAGCCTAGCCACAATGCTTTCGCTAGTAGTGCCAACGGTCTACCACCAGCAACTCCTACTGGACCAAGAGATCACCCTTTCAACTTTAGCATCAGCAACAGTCTTGGTGGGTTGAGCATGCCTCAGAACGATGTCGACACCACTATAACCGCCAGATTCGGCAGTGCTCAGGTATACGGTATTGGTGAATTCTCCATTGTTTACCGCGTCGAGAACCCTCTCGCCACTGGGCCTGCAGCATCACTGCAAACACCAACTTCAGTTGGCAAGGTCTGGGCTGTCAAGAAGTCCAAGAAGCCTTACGCCGGCAGCAAGGATAGAGCTCGTAAAATGCAAGAAGTGCAGATACTCAAGGGTCTTCGTGGTCACGAGCACATCATTGAGGCAGTCGATACATGGGAGATGAAGAACCACTTATACATCCAGACCGAGTTTTGTGAGAACGGCAACCTCAAGGACTTTCTGACTCAAGCTGGATACAAAGCTCGTATTGACGACTTCCGTATCTGGAAGATTCTTCTTGAGTTGTCATTGGTATGTCTTACCCAGACAATCTGCTATAGGTCAAGCTAACAATTTACAGGGAATTGAAAGCATCCACAAAGCCGGCTATATTCACTTGGACTTGAAGCCTGCCAACGTCTTCATCGACTGGGAGGGCGTTCTCAAGATCGGAGACTTTGGACTTGCCAGTGTCTGGCCGGCACCTCCCCATCTGGACGGTGAAGGTGACCGCGAGTATATCGCACCAGAAGCCCTCAGCGGAAGATTCGACAAACCGGCCGATGTCTTCACACTTGGCATGATTATGCTGGAGATCGCCGGAAACATCATACTCCCAGATAACGGTGTTTCGTGGCAAAGACTGCGTGCTGGCGACATGAGCGATTTACCAAGCCTGACCTTCAGCACTGAGAGCAGCTTGGTGCGTGACGAGTCTGGAGATCCCGTCAGCATGTTGACGGATGACATGACTGGATCCACCATAATGGACGACGACGAAAACGACCTCGGCTTCGACTCGCCCCGTCCAGTAGCAACACCTAGACCCCGCGATCTGGTACAACCACCCGCCTTCATGGTTGACAGCAACCACGAAGACGCTCTGGAGCACATATTGCAGTCGTTGACCAGACCAAACCCCGATGAGCGACCCACGATCGAGCAAGTGCTAGCATTTGGAGGCGTGCAATGGGTAGCAGCACGTCGTCGTGCTGGCGCAACTATCTATGAAGGCAACTGGGGACCAGCCGACGACAGCTCGAGCTCGTTGGCGCAGGACATCGAGATGGCCGACTTCTGAGCGGACCACTGTTGAAATTATGCAGGCTTAGGATGTACCTGCACGAACTGGAGTTACAACAACATCTTTTACGAAATTAACGACATGATATCCGCATCTTGCATTGCGTTACAATTGCTTCAAGTAGCAAAGAGAGCATTTGGGAGGAGTTATTGGGAGTTGTTGGACAGAGAGAGATTTATTCGAGGATTACCACTTTGCAACCTCGCTCTTGGTCTAAGTGTGTTTTGGTTTGGGATGATTCAGGCATTGGGTTGTATCAACGACGACGCACACGAGATCAGGTCGGGTATGAGAATCAGCATCGGGTAACATGAGACGCTAGTAGAGAGGTAGAGATCATGTCGAGCAGTAGTGCTAGCAACCCATCTATGTCAGCATCTCAAGAGAACAAATGCTTGTGACGTCTGTCTTGTAATAATTCGCGTCATGCGGTTGATCTTCGCTGATGACATTGCTGACATTTGTTGAGGCTCACGCAGAATTTGCTGACCACGTCGCTTTCTCTTCTTCAATTCTGACCACTTTGATCGGTACCACCGCACAACTACCAAACATGTTACCTTTCATGAAACTGTACCAAGCCGTCGGTCAAGCCATTCTAGGAAGCGGTCATGCTGCAATGAAGCTCTCTGCACACCATTTCATACGCAAACGCTTCCACGGTCATCAGTGACATGATTGACGAAAACACAGTAGGACACAACAGAGTATATTTGATCCGAAAAGGCCTCCTCTTCTCGGTCGTTCTTCATCATCGCATCACACTTCCTTCCCAATCGTGCTGGTTTCACGATTTTCTTTCACCCTATCATAATTACTACGATCGGGCAGGCCCATCGCTTTTTTCACATTTTTAGTTCTCGTATTTATCACCACACCGCAACAATGTCCCTCAAGACCATACTTTCCTTATTCTTCCTCTCTTCAGCTGTCTTAGCTCTCCCTACACCACGACAGAACGTTCAGCGCAGCCCCCCGATCGAAGTCCTCGGTGAGCCTGTCGAATTTAACCGTACGCACCATGGCCCAGTCCGAGGCTTCGGCGAGCCTGTCGATTTCAATCGTACGCGCTACGGCCCAATCGAAGTACGCGACGAGCCTGTTGATTATAACCATACGCACCATGGGCCAATCGAGTTTCTTGGCGAGCCTGTGGACTTCAATCATACGCACCATGACCCAATCGAAGTACGCGACGAGCCTGTTCACTTCAATTGTACGCACTACAACCCACTCGGAGTACTCGGCGAGCTTGTCGACTTTGACCCTATGCACCACTGCCCAATCGAAGTACGCGGCGAGCCTATCGACTTCAACCATGCGCAGCATGGCCCGACCAAAGTACTCGGCGAGCCTGTCGAGTTCAACCATACGCACCACGCCTTCAACGACTTCGTCTCTGGCAGTCCAGTGGACAAGGTCACTATCACAAAGCGCGAGGTTCCCAGCCCCATCTCAACCCTCCGTCTCGGCCCCGGTCCCATCGTCTTGGATCCCGACGGCCTTGGTCTTGGACACGGTCCAGTGGTGAACGAGCGCCGAAGCACCGACGACGACTCCAGCATCGCCGAAGTGGTGGCTGAGCTCGGTGTGGTGCAGGATATACAAAGCGCAACCAGAAACTCTGCGAACAAGCGCCAAAGCAGTGACGACGAGGTCATCGATGGGCCAGTCGCGCCTGCTCTGTCATTCGTCAAGAGGCCTATTAAGACCGAGCTCTCGTTCGCAAGGGTTATGCCTACGCCTATGACCATTAAGAGAGGTGTTGAGAGACGCAGTGACGACGAGTCCCTTGAAGGGTTCGAAGCGATCCTCGCGCCTTTCTCCATGATCGAGTTTTCTAGCAAGACCGATATCTCGGTGTCCGGCGCTACGCCTACGTCTACGTCTACGATCGCCAAGAGAGGTGTCGTGAAGGACCTCGATGACTCGATTGCTTCTGCTTTGGATGCCGTCTCAAGGTCTGGTGAGGCAGCGATGTCGTCGGTTCAGTCGTCGGCTCAGGCCGCTATGACCGCTACGGACGACCCGGTCAATTACATTATAGCAAAGCGGAGTGCAGCGTCTACTTTTGTTACTGTCGTCGCGACACCTGCACCTACATTGTCTGCTGGTTGGAACGCTACAAACTCGTCTGAGGCCGCTGGTAAAGGCTCTGGCCGTGCTTATGGCCATGAGCCTGGTCACGAATGGAGGCAGAAGTATGATGGCCAGGATCGTTATGACCACGAGCGCCATGGACCTTTTGCTTTTGGTGAAGTCGTGCCTGGTAACTTTACCCGAGCGGGCAATCATACCAGAGTCAACTAGGGGAAGAAGTTGTTGGAGATTCGGGGTGGTATTTGACCACGAAGATTGTACTATTAGCACACGAGAGATAGTTGAAGGGCTTCTGTGCTGGAAACAGAAGTCTGGAAACAGGAGAATTGAAAATGAACTTGCACACGTTGAGCGAATACTGTGTTCCCTTTTCGGGCTCGAGCGTGCGGTAACGAGACAGCTGGAGTTCAGTTTGCTGCATGATCAGTGATGTTCAAAATACGAAGCTGATACTTTGCTTGCGAGGTATAGAAAAAGGGTATGAATCTGCTCGTATTCTTGGTATAAAGGCGAGGCAGGACGATAAAATGCTGTGCAGCAAAGAAAAGAAAAGAGCCCTTCCCGTTGTGACCCTCAAGCATTGATCAGCACTTTACTCCCTCTGACCTTCCGTTGCGCCCACGCGCCGATTCTCCCAATAATGCCCGTGGTATGAGTGTTCGTCATTGATACGTTTCGCACGACCTCCCCGTCGTCAAGTCGTCTATCGGTCCGCGACTGTTTTACTTCAAATCGCGCGACCTTCACTCCCGTGGGAGCTGTAGCCACACTATCTTGCCTCCCCTCTCGATCCATAGTCTCGTCAACCGTAGAATCCAAGATAGTCAAAGTCACAGCTCCCAGCCACCCCTACTCGATCCCATGCTCCTTCTTGAGTCGTTCTAACGCCTCCTGCCTCTCGGCCAAATCCTGCTGCTGCTTGACCATCTTCTCCGGCTGATGGTATAATACGACCAGATATCTGCTCTGGAAGTTGAAACCGTTCAATTTGTCGCACGCTTGCTTGGCGTCCATTACATCCTCGAAGACGACAAAGGCTGTGCCTTTTGTGTTGTTTGCAATTCCCTGGCGAATCTGGCGCACCGGGCCGAACTTGCCGAAGAGTTCGAAGAGTTCTTCTGGCGCGACGTTGTAGGAGAGGTTCTTGACGAAGAGGGCGCTAAGGAATTTGTTAGTGAATGCGAGGTGGTCGTGTGAGTGAAGGACGTACCGGTTGACTTCAGCTGAAAGCTTTGGTTGTCGGCTCATAGCTTGTGTATTAGTTTCAGAGTCGCGGAGATTTTCTGAAGAGAATTGCGCTTTCGTTTCGTCGGTGAATGTTGACAGACTCCTCCGAGCAGATGGACGTCTGGGATGATAGAGTGATAAAGCGCCGACCGAGGGTCTGAGATGCAACAATGAATGAGGGTTGGAAGTCTTGGCGTTTGCATGAACTCGGTGGAACTTCGGCGTTTGCGGAGAGTGACCAAAGAGGTAGCGGCGATGGTGCGGTTGAGCGAGCTCGCGCGCAGTCGTTCATGCATTCCATACCATTCTTCATTGACAACTCACTCTCTGGTATCTTTGGAAGTTTCCGGCTGCTCACAAAGACCATCTCCGCTCTGGTCATAGTAGCAGCTGCGCGTCGCAGATTTGTTGGTTGCGCATACAGCAAAACGCGGTGACTCTTCCTCCGACCATTGCGCGGTATCGACTGCCCCTCTACTGCCATTGACCAAAGCGAACAATCAACCAAGACGTTCACTGCTTTCAATTGAGTATCCGGAGCTCTTTCGATACCCAAGACATGACTACATAATAATAGTCAACTTGCGACAACCTTCAAGTCCTCGGCTCTGACAACCACCATTAACCTCAACCTCCGCCTTTTCCGAGCGTACGACATTTATTATTACCGGCGCCGCAACCATGACTTTCCCGTACCGTTCGACTTGGAAGCGCACTTCCGACTACTATCACATACAGACAAGACCATCATCACCGGTCCAGCCCACAATTGAGCCTCTATCACCTCCACCGCCTCGAGCTGCCGAACCGAGTTTCACTCAGCCAGCTCTCACTCAAGCGCAACCCTTCAAGTCGGCAAGAAGCAATGGCAACAACACAGATGCGCGAGGGACGCAACATGATCAGAGATCGCAACGGAAGGCATCAAACACGATCGATGACCTGGCAGAAGCCGCGCTGGCGAACAATATGACACCCGGCGCGCACCCAAGAAAGAGTTCAGCTCCAACAAGACATGCAAACTTTGGTCCAGGTTACTGGTCTGGCTCGCCTCCGCAACACATGAATGGCGAAAGACCTGCGAAGCGCGCGAGGTCCGAGGTCGGTCCTTCACCAAATGCTTTCCTCGACAATTCAAGGCCAGGCACAAGCTATCAGGGCGCGACATTCAAGACAGAGCACCAGGGTGATAAAAAGCCTGCTAAAGAGGCTAGAATGACAAATCTCGAAGACGCCGCTCTATTGCTCAATTTTGCAAGCACATTTGCGCCTCGACCTGCGAACACCCAACGTAATCAGCATTCGCCTGCGCCGCCTGACCCATCGGCCATTCCTGCATATATTCCACCAATTCAGCCTGCTGCGCTGCGCGCGACGATTGATCCGTCCGCTTCACTGCCTTCACCCAGGGAAACGATCGAAGAGAGCAAACATTCGGCATTGAAAGAGCAAGGTGCGGTGAATGGCATCAAAGAGAGATCAGCCCTGGAACATATCAGCATCGAACATCACCCGGTGAATAATTTTCAGCAAACTCAAACACCTCCGGAGGACGAACAGCAGACAGAACAAATGGATGGACTCGAAGAGAATGGCCAAGATCAGCAACAGGAGGATACCACGATGGCTGACGACGCTTCTACTCCGGACACAGGAGGAACCGAGAAGAAGCAAAAACGCGGATGGCCGAAAGGCAAGCCAAGAGGGCCGAGGAAATCTGGATTCACGACTACCAAACCTCGCCCATCGACAAGCAAGCGGACCAGGAAATCAGTCGCCAAGGTCAAGACTACCGACGACGATAAGCCATCGCCTCTCCCTCGTCGTAAATCAGAGAGTGATATCACAGCTGCGCACAGCGAGCTCACTCCTGAACCAGCCTCCCGATCGGCATCAATACCACCGAATTGTAAGTTTCTTCCCCCTCGACTCAAAGCTGGACGGAAAGCGGTACCAAAAGTCACGCAAGATACCATCTGCGCTGGCTGTGAGCAATCGCGAAACTCCTCGACGGGCGAGCATGACCAATGGATCAGTTGTAACGGATGTAAGAGATGGCTCCACTCTGATTGCGCGGGATTTAGAAACGAGCGCGATGTCAGAGACGTAGACAAGTTCTTCTGCAAGAGTTGTGAGCCCAAGCATGGCGCGACGACCTTTGTACGAAAATCGACGCGAGCTCATACTGCAGTCGATTATGCTGGTCTGAACCAAGGAGTGCTGAGAACTTCGGACGACTGCAATGAGCATCACTATATTCAGCCCATCAAAGACAACACGCTGTACGACTTTGATCCTGAGTACTTTCCTCGAATCAGACCAGAGTACGTGGTCCGGGATTATTTTGAGCGTGCAGCAATGTTCAGCGAGCCTATCTTGATCCCCGCCGAGCTCAATCCTCCGCGGAGAGACTTCACTTCTGCCAGCCATGAGAGTGTCGCTGATGAGGTCAACTACGACCTCAAAGAGGACGACACGATACTGGAAGACATGGAGTATGATGTCGTGCCGGACGATGGCCAAGACAAGCTTGGGATGATCATACCTCGTGATCTCACTGTTCGAATGGTCTGTGATCTGGTCGGTCCGGACTATCCACTGGAAGTCATCGACGTCAAGGAGCAGGGCACAAGTGGTATATGGAACCTGGCCAAATGGGCAGACTACTACGAGCAAGATGGAGAAAAAGAGATTCACAATGTAATCAGTCTGGAGGTGTCAGAGACCAAACTCGGCCGCATGCTCCGTCGACCAGAAGTTGTAAGACAGATCGACTTGCAGGATAACGTCTGGCCGAAAGACGAGCCGGCAAAGAGTGTGGCATTTTACTGTCTCATGTCCGCTGCAGACTCGTACACTGACTTTCACATCGACTTTGGCGGATCTTCTGTTTACTACCACATCCTTCGTGGAAGCAAAACATTCTTCTTCATCCCGCCGAAAACGAAGCACTTGAAAGCATATGAGGAATGGAACAACGATCCGGAGCAGAACCACACATTTCTTGGCGACAAGACGAAAGAGTGCTACCGTGTTGATCTCAAGGAAGGAGATACTATGCTGATCCCTTCTGGCTGGATTCACGCCGTCTGGACACCCGCCAACAGTCTGGTCATTGGCGGCAACTTTCTTACACATATGCACTACTCGATGCAGTTCCGGGTTTCGGATATTGAGAAAGCCAACAAGACGCCATTGAAGTTCAGATACCCAAAGTTTCAGAAAGTCATGTGGTATAGCGTGATAAAATACTTGGAGCGGGATCCTTTGCCACAGAGCGTGCGCGACATGTTCTACAGCGGACGAAGGTTTCAACGCGACGATCCCAACTGGCAGAACTTTGACGAGTATGGAGCGAACTCAGAGACAGGACCTGAGAACTACAATGCTCGATACTATTCTCAGATGGAGCTGGATGGACTTCCTGAACTTGTCAGTTTCATCTTCAGGACTGTCATGATTCAGCTTGATAGAATCGAGGGTGTCACTGAAGAAACCAGAAAGAATGTCATCCGATCGATTCCCAAAGGCTTCGGCGAGCCCCTGGACGTTGCCCGTACCTTTGCTCTCTGGGTTGCATGGAAGCGCGGAAACGAAGATCCTCCAGCTTGGGCTCATCCTGATGCTGTCTTGCCCGAGAAGGAAGGCTCGCAAAAGAAACTTTCTGCTCGCATGCTCAAAGCAATGCAACGACAAGAGGCAATTGAAGCGTATCGAGTCGCACCTGACAGGCAGTCGGCTCGCCAGATTGAAGCTCAAGCAAAAGCTGACGCCATGAAAGCCGAGGCGGATGCTGAAGCCGCTGCTCAAGATGCGACCATGTCAGAGGCCCCTGGCTCGATTGCTTCACCGGCTCCGACTGTGCATGAGGGATCCGCGTCAGCTCATTTCACAAGCACGCCGAAGACCTCGGTGCTTGGCCCTAAAAGGGTCGCTTGTGACGCCTGCAGACGACGCAGAATCAAGTGCAAGCACAAGGATATCGTAGCAACCACGGGCGGTTCTACACAGTCATCACCTGTCAAGGGCGAGATCTATGCCATGGAGAACAGAGATGATGATGATTTTGGTACGATTGCTGTTGGCGGTTCGTCCATCGCGGTCCAATTCACCCCTCGACATCACGCTGTTGCACCTCCAGCTCAAATGTTGCCAATGCAAGCTCCGGTGCAGCCAGTCAGCAACTCCGTCATGCCTGCCGGCATCGCAAGCATGATATCTCCCCTCGATGGATCCAACAAACGTGGTAGGAGCAAGGCCTGTGCTGACTGCAGGAGGAGCAAGGTGAGTAACATGTTTATTTTTCTAACGATATGACTAACAACTCCATAGCGAAGGTGCATCCATGACGACAACGGTAGAATCGATCCAGTCAAGGAGAAGCAGACACCGGTTCCCCGAGGCAACATGCCCAAGAAGAGGAAGTCAACGGGTGATGCTGACGGCTCACCGGTGCAAAAGAGGGTCAAGCAGCAACAACCACAATCGAACATGATAATGATTCAGCAGTATGACCCACAGCTGATGCAAGATGGTCTTCCCGAAGCGCTTCAGCCAGAAACTGGCACCGAGTACGAGCAGCCTCCAGCTGGATGGCAGAATGGCCACGTCTACCCTGACCCCGAGGTCGGGTTTGACCCTCAAGCGAATGGTGGGCCGTACCACAACCTGAACAACACCAATGTCTACAACTTCGCGTCATTGCAGCAATTCGCGAACGATGTCCTGGATCTCAACGGCGACCCCAATGAGAGCGCCATTCACCCGGACTTGCGTGGACCCGTACAGGCACCAACTGCACCGCAAATGATGGATACCGAAGAAGCACATGTTGTCGGCAGTGCCCCACACTCGAATGGGATGGTAGTTATGGAAAACGGCGATAAGAGCATGGACGCAATTCATCATGTGAGCGTTGATTCGGGTGTCTCGATACCTGGTGATCTTGCCGTGAAATCTGCAGTGGTTGGTCAGCAAATGAACGACGACGTTGAGAACGTGGTCACCGAGCCAGCCAACGTCGATGGTGAGTCCAATGGCGTCGCAGCCAGAGAAAGCGACTTGCACGATACAGAGACCAACGGAATGATACAGCGTACTGAGGACCCTGCTATTGCCATGGTTGAGCAGGCAGTCGACAATGGAGGTTTAGGCACAGCTCAGACACCAACCAAAAAACCCTTCGGTATAACATCAGCAGATGATGCGCGGTCTTCGACATGGAAGAGTCCAGAGACGACCAAGCAGATGGAATCTCAGCCAACGCCAGAATCATCGCCTCTGACGGCAATGGAGACTTCTCCACCACCAAACGACACGATCAAGGTCGCCATGGAAGCGTCACCACGTCACTCCTCTCGCCGAGCAAAGGCGGTCGATCGCTTCTCAAACACAACCTTTGACACAATCAAGTCGAAGGCTGTCCAAGAACCCGAAGCTGCAACAGCAATCAGCAGCAACAAGCGCATTTCCGCGACTCCGGCGCCAGATAAAGCCAAGAAGCACAAGTCGACAACTGCGACAGAGAAGACCCCGAGCAAGAAGAGGAGAAATAGTGAGACTCCTATTGATGACGCTGGAAGAGAAAAATCGCAGTTGGAATTGCAAGACGAAGAGAGTTTGAAACTTGCGCGGGAGTTGCAGAGTGAAGGATTCGGACTCAGAAGGCGCAAAAGCACTGTCGAGCTCTGAGGGAGAGCATCGGGCGATGCGAAGTATGGATTAATTCGGGCTGGAACCGAGCTGGGATCTCATGACTATGGCTATGCGCTTTCGCTACAAAACCAATGATGGAGCATAATACAACGTGTGGTGTGGGTTAATGATGGTGTGGAGCTGGAAAGGTATAGTTCAGAGGGCCTTGCGAGATGTGCGCGACTGGCACGTAAGGCGGTCGCAAGTCGCAGACCGCGAGATGTTATGACTTTATGGTACGCTGCATGCACAAGCAGTCTGCTCATTGACTGGACATTCTAGAGAATATCTCAATCAGTATTGACAGACGTTGGCGTCGACCTCGTCAAAACACCATCACGACCATGTAGTGATTGATCACGTGACGTCAGGGGAACTCCGCGGCTTCCGCGCTCCATTCTGTGACTCCTCCATGTTCCCAGATCGCCAACCAAGCCTTTCAAAAAGAAACACAGTCTGCATACGGTACTCGAAACCCTTGCAAAACCCCTGTCGTTTGTGCTCCGGTCGACCAGGAAAGCACATCACCCCGCGGACCTCCACGACTACCAAGAGGTTAGCGTCCTCAGTCTCCATAAATTCTCGACGTCCGCACATGTCCCTGGCTTCAAGGAGCTCTTGCACCACTCCAGTGGCACGAAACATTACACAGCGATGCAGAATGACGTTCAAATGTGTACATGACGAATCGACCCATACAGCTTCGAAAGCGGTTGCTGTTCATATATACCCCACAGCACGGTAGGTACACGTCCAGGCAGGTCTTTTCCGTCCCAAGCACTCAAACACATCTGAGATGAAGAACACAAGCGTTTTGATTCTGTCCCTGGCCGCCCTGGTAGCGAGCCAGAACGCCACGTACGACTATGTGATTGCAGGAGCCGGTACAGCAGGCTTGCTGCTTGCGGTAGTCCTTACGGAGAACCCCAATATCACGGTATGTCTGGAACGGCATTACTCGATGTAGCATTGAGTCAGTCATAACAATACGACAGGTAGCTGTGCTGGAGGGCGGAGCTGATGGCAGAACCAACCCGAATATTACCGTTCCTGAACTGAGAGGTAGATCGAGCAGTCCGACGTGCTTAGTGCATGTTCGAATATACTGACGTGCTACAGGCGAGATTCAGATGACACCTTACGACTGGCATTTCGAAACAGTACTTCAGCCTGGACTGTACGAGAACCGATCCCAGCAGGTTCCTCGCGGTAAGACCATTGGTGGTACAAGCGCCATGAATTGGATGATCCACAACGAAGACTCTATGGTCCAGCTCGACATCTGGGAACAGCTCCTGAACCTGACCGGGTGGAACTGGCAGACACTTTCCACGGCTTTCAGAGAATCAGAAACCTTCTATGCACCACCAGCAAATGCGTCCAGCGTCCTGACCTACGACCTAGCGAACCACGGAAGCACCGGGCCAATCTGTTCTACCTTGCAGCGCAGCGTCCTCAGTCTGATTCCTGACTATCTTGAACCAACACTTAGAGCGGCTGGCTATGCCATCCCGCAAGACAGGAACGGTGGTAACGTCACCGGCGCTGGCTTTCTTCCACTAGCCATTTGCCCGCAGAACTATACGAGGAGCTATGCTGGATCTGCTTACACTGCTGTGCAGTCGAGACCCAATCTCCATGTCTCTACCAACTGCCAAGTGACCGGTATCGACTGGCAGTCACAGAGTCTCAACTCCAGCAGCATCACTGCCACTGGCCTGCGTTTCGTCAACAAGACTAGCGGCTCCAACCGCAGCCAAAGTATCTCCGGCAGAGAGGTCATCCTGAGTGCCGGTACTATTCAGTCGCCTCAGATTCTCGAACTGTCTGGTGTTGGCAACAGATCAATCTTGGAAGCTGTTGGCATTCAGTCCGTCATTGATCTGCCGTCTGTGGGCACTGACCTCAGAGATCCTCTCATGCTGATGTACGAGCCCTTGCAGTACAACTTCACCGTCAACTTCACCGGTGGAGAGTTTGCTCAGAATTTCATCGATCTGGAGCCTGCTCAAGACGTCCTCGAGCCTGAAGACTATGAGGCAGCTTCTGCTTGGCTGAACTCTACCGCAAGCATTCCAGGTCTCAGTGATGCTCAATTCTCGGTCTTCAAATACCTCTGGTTCAACAGACAGCCCCTTATAGAGCTTGCTTGGCAGTATTCGAATGCTCAGACGGATCCTTACACTCTAGTACCTCTCTCCCGTGGCTCGGTTCATGTAAACAGCAGCGATCCATTGGCGCCTCCTCGGATTGACCCTAACTATAATTCGGTCAAGGCAGTCATCAACGGCACAACTGTCGACTGGGACTTGTGGTTCCTTGCTAAAGCCTCAAAGAAGTACGTTACAGATCTAGCAAGCCACGCACCAATGAGCCAGATCTTGACAAGGACCGATCCGCCTCACAATGCCTCTTTCGAAGAGTACCAAACCTTGATCTATCAACGAATGGGAACGTCTCAGCATATCACCGGTGGATGTCCGATGCTACCAAAAGAAGCAGGAGGAGTGGTAGACGCCCAGCTGCTCGTCTATGGCACGTCGAACGTGCGTGTGGTTGACGGCTCAGCCTTTCCATATCAGCCTTCTGCGCACCCCATGGGTCTGACTTATGCTATGGCCGTTCGTGCAGCACGTATATTGCAAGGTCTACAAGGAGGAGGTGGATTGACTTTTACGGAACAGTTACCGGCCAGTAACTCCAGCTCCAACGCTACGGCAGTGTTCCCCACGAACAGCCCTACAGCGACATACAATTCAATGGGCAACCCGACACCAATTCCTCAGACCTCGGGTGGTCCTAGCAATGCTGTAGCCACCAGCTATTCGGGTGACGCTTCACCTGAGTTGAAGACGAAAGGATCGGCCATTTTTGCTGCCGCATTGGCTTTCATGGCGTGGATCGTTTGAGGGGTTTTGGTACAAGACAGAGCTTAGAGTTCCACACAAATTATGCCCTAGACAGGAGACTTGAGCCGTGCCTCGATCGATGAACATATTCAGGGACTGTGCTCAATAACGTCCACGATCGATAGCCAATTGACGCTGAGAATTATTGCTTTAGAACGCACATCTATGGTACCATAACATATCACACGTATGATGGACGTCACTATCGTGACTAGCTCGCGTGACCTCGAGGTTTTTCTCGATATAAGCTCATTGACCTTCGACTCGACTCAGAATTATTATCGACGCTGTCCTCAAATACAATAACATCCGACCTACAGCCCACTTGTGAGTAATTAGACAATTGTCATTCCTCCTTGATTCACAAGCACCACTTCCCCTTCGTCGAGGCAGAGTCTTGCAGTCAATGATCTGCTAGATTAGGTTTAGCTTTCCCCAGACCCGATCTCCTGACGTCACGTGGGTATGACGCGCATCGTCGCGTCTCTACGCGTCGTTCAGGCCGCAATTACTCCTTGCCTGCCCATCTTACCCATTGTCCAATCCTTGAAGATATTTGCACACTCCATCACGCCGAGAGGTCATTTTCTTCGCATAGCAATCGTCTACCCTACGTTCTCTTACCAGACCAGTATCTTACGAGCAATTATGGCAGGCACACGATCATCAGCACGTCTCGCCAAGGACGGACAATCAAGCTCTCCAGCAAAGAACGAGGCAGGCACCAAGCGGAAGGCCGCCACTGACGCCAGTCCATCTAAAGGCAAGAAGGGCAAGAAGGAGCAGAAGACGCTTGAGCAGACTGGCATAGACACCGACGAGACGAAGCAACAAAACAACAAAGAGGAGTCCAAAGAGGAGTCCAAAGAGGAGTCCAAAGAGGAATCCAAGGAAGAGACCAAGTCAGAAAACAAGGAAGAAAGTAAGGACACCGAGATGAAGGACGAGAAGCCAGGTATGTCGCGAGACGAATATTGTGACCGACGGAATTAACACCGAAGCAGCCAACCTTCAAGAGGGCGGTGACGGAAAGGCGCGAGAGGCCTTCAGTGGAAAGAACAAGGAGGGAGAGTCGATGGAAGACCCTGAGAAGGCTCTCAAGGACTCTCGCGGTGGTGCTGGCTTGAATGCACTAGACGGCGGCAAGCCTTCAGAAACCGCCAACGGCTTGAATAAAGCTGACGTTCAGCAATCCGAAGCCGAAGCCCCTCACGTAAGTATTCCAGATACACAAGCATTGAGCACCAACTAACCGTCTGACCAGGATGACGTTCACGATGATCTGCACGAGAACACCAAGGCAGAGGATGGAAAGGCCCAGGAGACCAGCAACGGTGCCGCAGACAAGTAAATCCACTTAATATACTTAATAACATGTGACCTGATAATATATTAGCACCGGAGGGGCTGTCGAGGAGAGTAAAGAGCGTGCCGATGCTCAGCCAAGGAATGTTCTTGAGAAGGGAATCATCTACTTCTTCACAAGAGGCCGCGTCGGCGTCGAGGACCTCGACAGTGTTCAAGATCTCCAGAGAAGCTACTTCGTCCTTCGCCCATTGCCCGATGGTGCCAAGCTTGGTGACGGTAAGCTCGAGGACACCGACAATAACCGCCTGTTCGCACTCCCAAAGAAAGTCTGGCCAAAGTCAGGAAAGGATCGCTTCATGGCTTTCGTCGAGAAGGGCAAGACCACTATCAAGGATCTCAAAGAGGATTTCTTCCAGGGTTCCGAGTACAGTACCAAGACGACCGGAGTGAGGCAGACTCCTCCTGTCACCACCGTCGGTGAGGGTATCTATGCCATCACTTCTACCAATGGACGTGAGTCGCATCTTGCGTACATGCTCACCATTCCAAAGGAGATTGGCGAGCTGCAGGAGGACATTGGCATCAGAACCCAAGGTTCATTTGTCATGTCGCTCAAGAATCCTGAGAGCAAGGGCCCTGCCAATGCTGCGCTACCAACCAAGCCAGACTGGCCAAGTGAGTTCCAGGACGAGTTCAGAGGTCGATCATGGATGCCTGCCGAGCCAAAGCACTTGAACTACAACAGTGCTCAGGTCCTGCTCATTGGTGAAGACATCGAGAACAGTCATGCGCTCGAAGCCACCAAGGAGGACAAGGAGAGTAGCCAGAAGGAGACACCCCAAGAGGAGATGGAGAAGCTGGAGCACGAGGATGAGATCAGAGTCGAGCACCTGAAGGGTAAGCTTCAAGCGATACCGCTTTCCGGAGAATAAGTACTGACATGATACAGGCGATGACACAGTCTTTACCGATCTCGGCCTCAGCAAGAAGGAGTATCCTGATGTTCCAACCACGTGGTAGAGCCACTAGTGGATTGTATGGATATAGGTCCTTCGCGAGAATGAGATGTGTGACGAGCCATTGTCGCATGGAAAAGAAGCAACTGTAACACTATTATCAAACGAAATGTATTATCATCTGATCACATTCCATCCCTGCACGACTACCAGGCCGCCAGTGATACTGTAATGAGCGTCATGTTCATTAATTACTATTCTGCCCATTCCTACACCGTGATGCGACATGAACGCGAGAAAACGCGACACTTCCCCACATCTGAACATCACCTCCTTCCTCGTGCGCACATCACCTGTACAAGCACATCCAATTGCGTGTATATATATACCTATCTGTCTGCTCGAGCTTGCGTAGGACGACCGCCTCAATTATACGATTTACACACACTCGCGCACAATGGACATTGACGACATCCTAGCCTCGGTTTCGGGACCCTCAATACCAGCAGAGACCCTCGACCTTCAAGCACTGACACGAGCATGGGTCGCAGAAAGAACAGCTCCGGAACTGCTGCCATACCCGACGGAGTTGATTGAAAGAGTCACGATCAGATTACGGAAACAGGTGCGTCTTTCTTACCAAACAAGCGTTGGGTGGAAAGTGGAATACACGGTTGATCTTGGATCAAAGAAAGAGCAATGGATAGACGAAAGGAAATCTGAGACTATTACCGAACGATTCGCTGATGAACCACAGTAGATCTCCCTCGTAGAAGATATGACAGGGACAATGGACCCGTCATCGAATTTCACACTTGTGGTAATACAGACTGAACTCGAGCGGTTCAAGTTTCTACTACGTTCGTATCTGCGGGCGAGGATAGCAAAGGTACATCGTATTCTTTCTCCTACTCCGCCTATCTCCTCGAGCATTGATGTCTTCGGCTCAAATCATTGACAGCCACGTAGATAGATAAATACACATCTCACTACCTCGCCCAACATACACAGCAACAAGAAGATTCACCATCAACAAAGCTTCCGCTGCTTTCACAGACAGAGTCACAATACGCGATACACCACTCCTCTCTTCTCTCGACGCATTACAGCTCCTCGTTCTTGTCGTCGTTTCCGCCGCAGTTGCAACGATTAGACGATACAGCGGGCGGCATCAGCATGATCGATGCGCCTGATGCAGATGCCGCGGTCTTTGTGCGTGTGCTGCGAGATTGTGGGACGCTGGAGGTGCAAGGAGAGCAAGGCGTTGGTGAGGTGGAGTTACGAAGAGGAGATGTTTGGGTGCTGAGGTGGACGGGTGTCAGGGAGAGGGTGCTGCAGGGAGATTGCGAGCTAATATGAAATGTAGTCTAGAGGCCTGTGGTCCGCATGCAGGTCAGTACAAATGTATTATAGTTGAGCTTGTACTGATTAAACACATAGGCTCTCGATAGTTAGGCTGTAGGGAATTGGACGCTATCATGCCAACAGCAGGCACCCGCCAACATCCAGAACTCCAATCATTTGAAGCCTGAAAGCTAGGCAGTATCAGGTGTAGACGTGGGATGAGGTCTCGTCCCGCTCAACTTCACGTCCCACCCTCGCTGCCAGTCTTGAGGTGAACCTCACGCTTCTCACGATTCGGCTAGCCAGAAGAGTGAAGGTGAACCGACAGGTTGGTAGGTGAGCACGTCATGAAAGGCAGAAGGTAAACCGACAGCCTGGTACGTTAACACGTCACGAAGATCCTTCCAAGGCAGAAGGTGAAGCTCGAGACAGCCCAGCCATCCAGCATTGCTGTCTAATCCACTTTCACCGCCTGCCATAAATACCATCAACTTTTCCCGTCACTTCAGTACCCTCAGTAACAACCCATACCACCCAACCCGTGAAGTCTCTGCTTCTGTTCTTGTCTTCTTCTTCAGATCCGCAAGCCAAAGATGCCCATTTCCGAAGCTTATGCCGAAGTGTCTGCTCTACGCGAGCAGATCATTGGTATGTTCTCTGACATCTCGACACTACCTTACTGCAGGTTACTAAGTCTCGACAGCAAATGCGAATGTCCTGTATAACGGACGCTGGAGCTTTGGCGTCAGTGCTTCTCCTTGGAAATATGAAGTCATCGTCTGCCGATTTGAACAACGTGTTCCAAACTCAATTGTCCAAGACGGCTACAGTATCGACGACAACAACTACGTTGCGCGCCTTGTCGACTTGGGCACCTTCGATATGAAAGTCGAGGGACCGATCGCAAACAACGACCTTGAAGCTATACGTGGTCTCTACGATTTGATCCTGCGTGAAGCTGGAAAGCGTTTTGCCGGTAACAAATGGCCCAAGAGAATGGTCTAGTCGCAAAGAAGATACTCCAGTCAGTCCACTGAGCGGTCGGGTTGAGATTTATACTGACAATCAGTAGCACCAGACGTGAAATGCGATGGCGGCGATTGGCGGGGTCAGAAGCGTTGCACGATCTCTGAATAGCTAAAAATCAAATCGACACCACAACATCAAGCTTCACGTTCTCGTCCAGTAAGAGCTCAGCGCATCGACCTAATACTAGATGAGTGATCCGGGAGATGTCGCGACTTGTCCATCCCTTGATTCGGCACTGCAAGATAGGAAGTAGGGACTTGAATGGTGGTTGCCTAGAAAAATATCTTCAGGGGTGGAAGGAGCAATGCAACATAGAAGATCGCAAGGTTCAAGTTCTTGCTCTTCGCCTTCGCCATTTCACTTTTTCCCTTTTCTTTTTCCTCTCGCAGCACCTGCACGATTCACATATTATGACTATTATCATATGCAAGGGCGCAAAAGTTCGAGCTGCGGTATAATCAAGGTTCATGCATTTTGGGGTGATGACCCCGTATAGGGCTCTTATGAGCTCACGGCTGTGCTCCCCGAGAGATAACCTGTCCCTATTTTCTTCCCTTTGAGGTCTTTCTGGTCTATCAGTCTTCAGCTACATGTACAGCTGACCTTTCGCCGCACCACCACCAGTTCAGTACCTGTTGAGGCTACAGCTCTCGATAAATTTCCGGGTGTTCTTTTTGGTGTTCCAGTCTCCAGCTACAGCTGACATATCGCAGCATCAGAACCAGTACTGAGTATGCTCACAGCGTTGCGCGCCGTACGATTGCTCAATCTATCGCTGTCGCCACGAGCCGAGTAATTTACACAACAATTCGCACGATGAAGACTTCTGAAAGGCCGAGGGCAGTGGCTCCCTTTCATGGTGGGCACACGTGGTCCACCACAAGCAACGCGCGGTGTCGCGTCGAATTATGCACTCAAACACGCGCAAGTTTCAGATTTCGGAGACGGGCAAGACTCAGCACAGTATCTGAGATCGTTCGAGTTACTTTATCAATTTACTCATACTACCTTATGGCAGGCTATATTAGGACCTTCAGATCAGCTCGTCGCATGATTCTTCCTAGATTATCATTTTTCTTATCCTTTCCCGGTCTTCTTGAGCAACCAAACCTTGCATATGCCAATCAGCTTCAGAGATCGGACCTTCAATATGCCGATCAGATTCCAATTCCCTCCAGAAGCCATGACAAGCCTCAAGACATGGCTCAGCAGCTCGTGTCAACCCGAAAGTTTGCCCTCTGAAAAGGGCATGGAAATCGGAGAGCTCCCTGATCTCCCCATCGACATGGGGACGCGCCAGGAATACAGTCAACTACCCTCCGAAGACATCGAAGAGCACTCCGAATACGTGCAGCGAACACACGAGGATCCAGTAAACCACATCGGAGGACGCGGCTGTGAATATCCTGCACCTTACCCAGACCTGTTCACCGACATCGACGAGCTCGAAGACACTGAGGACACGGACCTGAAGGCAGATACCGAGGAGCGCTTCGGGGAAGAGAAACCCGGCGCATCTCTGCGGCACCGCGCGCCAGAGTCAGACTTGTTCCTGATAGAAGGCGTGCGGAGGCAGATTCTAGGTACATCCCCATTCCCCGATCACAAAGACATCATCTAACCATCTTTGACAGCGAACACCTCGACGATACTGTTACTGACGACAGGGAAAAGAAAACAAGCCGATCTCCTCACCGTAAAGCTGCAGTGTGGTCGTTACATGGCCATGGTTGCACGACCAACTCCCGAGGACCCCCGGCCATTGGCACGTCTCGTTATCAGCACCAAACAGCACTCTTTGTTACGGGCGCTCGAAGAATTGCTCGAGCTAGTCTCTGAAGACCTCTACAAGGCGCTGCAGTGGAATATCGATTAGAACACACGGTGGAGGGTGTGGGTTGGGGGCTTTGTAAGTGCACATCTCGTGCTGGGCGTGTTTTACTCGTTCATATACCCCGATTTTAAAGAATTGTTCAGTCTAGGACCCCCTCTTAACCCGACGCTCGTATCGAGTCTGCGTGCGAGTAAAAGCTCCGGGCCCTCCACCGCGTGTTGGAAGACTCGCACCCGAAGGGACGATTCGTTTGATGGTATAGAGGAGCAAGAGCTTGGAAAACAAAAGAAAAACATTTGCTTTGAGTTGAGAGGACGAGTGCGCATATAGGAGTTTTGATTGTAAGAGGAGTTATTCTGGAGTGAGAGCGTCGATACCCATTGTAGTTTTGCTTGTGAGAGGGACGTTCTGGATTTAGCAAGGAGTCACGGATTGTATGTAGGTGTATGGAAGAAGAAAACTAGGGAAAAAAAATAGGATGTCTTCGCCGGACCTAAACGGCTTGTTATCCATCGATATCAGACTCATGTCTTATATATGCGTCGTGAGCTATAGCAGCCAGGCGAGTGCCAAATTGCGAAGGTAGGATCAAATCGACAACTGAGGCTGAAGGAGCAAGATAGCAGGTCAGGCGAAGTCGCAAGTGAGCATGATTTCTGTACATAAGTTCATTGCGGTCTCGCATTTTTCTCTTACTTCTCCTTGTCACCCCAGTACATTACTGAGCCCCATCTGTTTACCATCCACAATACCAACGCCACTCATTGAATGCCTCAAATCAAAGACATCAAGTCCGCCACTGCATCGACAAACGAGAGTCTGCGAGCCGGACACCTCGACCAAAATATGGCAAGCCGTATCGATGAGAAGGATCCTCCACCGCCGTTCTCCGAACATCCGGCAATCGATCCTGCTTTTCTATCGAATCTGGCGTTGATGAACCATTTGAGGGTGCAGATTCTTGGTAGGTTGGCCTGTCTTTTTATTCCAGCCGTCCTTAACGCATTCTAGCAAATGCAGCTGTAATTCGGCACATCCGGGCATCTCTGGAAGTAGGCCAACTCGAGATCATGACGCCGCGAGTCGGGGGGCAGTATACGGCCATGGTTGTTGTGCTCCGAGACCACTATTTCTGTCACCTAATCATCCGCCTTTGTAAGAGCGCGCCACAGGCTACGTTTGTTGATGCGCTGAGAGACTTGTTTCTGGTGGTGGATGATGAATGCGGAAAAGCGATGACGATGGCGGGCAACGTGAAAGACGTGCGTCTTCAATAGCCTTTCTGAGAAGGCGGGTTGGTACGACTGGTGTGGTACGGGGGGTATTATTGCGACGCCAATGTGTATTAGCAGTAGGCCGCTCACAAAAGATCGAAGTCGTCCAGCTTGTCGCGGTATTTGAGAATGTTCCTCTTGATCTTGGATGAGTCGACCCAGGTGACAAAGTCTTCCATATTCCTGCATCATATCAGCTATTCCGTCCCAAGTCACATAGATCATGTCAACTTACCTCGTCACCAAGAAAGCCGAGTCCGTAACGACCTCTGTGCCCACGCGGACATGCCCTTGCTCGATAAACTTGTTCGCCGAGCTGACCGTCTCGGCCATTCTGAGTCTCGTCATTACGACACCCAGTCTTCTCCTACAGAACGCAGAGACTGTGACCTTGTTCTCCACATCGCTGAGTTTTCCTTTCCCACCTCCTCCAGTTCCCAAGACACCCATGTCGAACAGCTTTTCCAGCATGGCATCTTCTTGCTTACGGCGGAAAGGCGAATCTGGGGGGAGTAACGACAGGCGATGCGCGAGTTGCCGCACTTGACCGCATAGTCGGTTGTAGGATGTGTAGTCTGCTGGGTTTCCAAGAGAATATCGGCGGATGACCGCAGAGGCGCGGTGGTCCTTGTCGCTGGCGTAAGTTGTGAAGTCAACCTTTCGCAGGAGCTTCTGCTCGTGGTGCTTGAGTTTTCTGACCATAATGAGTTGATGTCGTCAAGAAAATCAAAAAGTACCAGTGGTGATGAAAATGAACATGTCCCCGAGAATCTTCAAATGGAGAAAGTTGGGGAAATATTTTGGGCTTGGCATTTTTATGACCATTATTGAGTCACAACCCATCACCCTACCATTCATTTCTCTGCTATTAATCTGTGTTGCTTAATATCGAGAGGATTCTGGAACGCCAATTTATAGAAGTCTCTAACCACCAATCGATCAGTCCTTGCCATTGGCTGTCAGAGTGGTATTTTGTATCTGGATTGAAGCTCTGCCCGTACTCGAATCCAATACCAACGCTCGACACGAGATATTGAACAGCTAAGGGAATTGGGTCAGATTACAGTGTACAGATTCGGTAACCCTTCTTGTGTATCCGGATTCCACCATGCCTACCACCGTTCACATGCTCGACTATGTGGCGGGCAATATCCGCAGTCTGGTCAATGCCCTCGAAAAAGCAGGCGCAACAGTCGAGTGGATCAAGTCACCAGAAGACGTGGCAAAGGCGGACAAACTGATCCTTCCAGGAGTTGGTCACTTCGGTCACTGTCTGACCCAGTTCATTGACGCCGGATACGTCGAGCCTATAAGGAAACACATTCAATCTGGAAAGCCTTTCATGGGTATCTGTGTTGGTCTACAGGCCTTGTTCGAGGGATCAGAAGAGAACCCAAACGTCTCTGGGCTAGGTGTTGTACCTGGTAGACTACAGAGATTCGACGACCGAACCAAGAGCGTACCTCACATCGGATGGAATTCTGCCAACACATCACCCGCCAACGGTCTCGGCACTGATCAGAGCCTGTACGGACTCAGACCCGACAGCAAGTACTACTACGTTCACTCATACGCTGCCCCTTACAGGGAGGGCCAACTAGAGAAGCACGGCTGGTCTGTGGCGACCGCTCGGTATGGAGACGAGGAGTTTATTGGAGCGATTGCGAAGGACAACGTCCTTGCTACGCAGTTTCACCCAGAGAAGAGTGGTGCCGCTGGTCTTCGAGTACTGAAAGCTTTCCTTAATGGCGACCGCCTACAGGAACTTTCCTCAAAACCCGATGCATCATCAACAAAGGAGGGCCTGACTCGCAGAATTATCGCCTGTCTAGACGTGCGAACAAACGACCAAGGTGACCTTGTCGTCACAAAAGGAGACCAATACGACGTACGAGAGAAGGAAGGCTCAGCAGTCCGCAACCTAGGCAAGCCAGTCACCCTCGCCCAGAAGTACTACCAACAAGGCGCCGACGAAGTCACCTTCCTCAACATCACGTCCTTCCGCGACACACCCATCAAAGACCAGCCGATGCTCGAAGTCCTTCGCCAAACGTCCTCCACCGTCTTCGTCCCTCTCACAATCGGCGGCGGCATTCGCGACACCAAAGACCCGGAAACAGGCGCCGTGATCCCTGCTCTCGAAGTCGCAACCCTCTACTTCAAGTCCGGCGCCGACAAAGTCTCCATCGGCTCCGACGCCGTGACCGCCGCCCTGGAATACTACAGCGCGAACCGCACACTAAGCGGCAAGACGGCCATCGAGACCATCAGCGGCGCCTACGGCAACCAAGCCGTCGTGGTATCCGTCGACCCGAAACGAGTCTACGTCAAGGACCCCTCGGAAACAACCCACCACGTGGTACAGACCTCTTACCCAGGCCCCAACGGCGAGAAGCACTGCTGGTACGCGTGCACCATCCACGGCGGACGTTCGACCGCGGACCTGGACGTTGTGCAATTGGTCACTGCGGTCGAAGCCATGGGCTGTGGTGAGATCCTGCTCAATTGCATTGATAAAGACGGCACGAATAGCGGGTTTGATCTTGAGTTGATCAGGAGTGTCAAGGAGGCGGTTAAGATCCCTGTTATTGCTAGCTCGGGTGCGGGTAATGCAGGACACTTCGAGGAGGTTTTCTCGAAGACGAATGTTGATGCCGCGTTGGGTGCGGGTATGTTTCACCGTGGTGAGTGGACTGTTAGACAGGTCAAAGAGGAGCTGGAGGGCAAGGGGCTTATGGTCAGGAAGTTTGAGGAGGAGGACTAGATCCCAAATAGAATTGAATAGATTCCAAGTAGAATTGCGATATACATTGCTTCTCAGCATATACTCGATGCTTCAAGAACAACGGCGCTCTCCTGTATCAGCGACCTCTGGCTCTTGTAGATTGTCGTGGAAATGACATTCATATATGCACAAACTCTTACATCTCCCTCGCGACTCTTCGATTCTCCTGAGCCTTCTGCCTCATATGCATAGCCTTCTCGGAATTATGCATCGCCCTTTCATGAATATCACCCACCTCATGCAATCCACCAGGCAGCACACCCTCCGGCAACATCTGGCCCTTGGCTCCCACAAGCCCCTTCTTCTTCTCCCTCTTCGACGGCTTCTTGCCCGGCTTAACGTTCTGTCCGGTCTCAATCCGACGGCTCTTCAACTCCTCGATCGCCTCTGCGTCGCCCTGCGCCGCCTTCCGGCGCAACTGCCGCCGCTCGGCCTTGGCCGCGCGCTTTGCGTCTACCGCCGCTTGCATGTCTTCGGCTGTTGGCAGTGAGGGGCGGGCGGAGATCGGAGGGCCGAAGGGTGAGATTATCTCGTGCACGATGTGGCGGGCGTGCTTAGAGGCGTGATGTGGGCGGATCGAGATCACGTCGCCTGTGCGCAGCGAGTCTGCTGGGTCGTGGACTAGTTTGTTGGTGTTAGAGTTGAAGTGCTGGGCGGGTGTTAGTGGTGGCTCTGTGAGATGGTGGACGAGTGCGTGGTGGACTTGCCTTGCGCAAATAGTTGTTCCATGTCTGTCCTGGTATCCGTACTTTGACTGTCTTCTCCATCTTTCCGGCCGAGACTACGATTCCTACGATCCTTTTCTGTTTCTGTGGCATTAACCCGAGTGGAATCTCCGCCAGTTTCCTCTTAACCCCGGTGTCGGCGAGGCTTGTCTCATCTTGGTCGATGGGAATAAGTGCTGCATTATCTTCTGATTCCGATGATGGTACTGGAGGGGTAATTGTGCTCTCAGTCATGCCTGAACTCGATTGGTCTAAGGGCATTGGTGGTGGTTGTGCGACAGTTGACTCGTTCGTTTCTGTCGCATAGTATCTTGCATTCCGCCATGCTTGGATGGCAGGTCGAGGGACGAGTAGTCTCCTCATTGGAGCCAGGAGGCTCATTGGAGAAGTCATAGTGGAATATTTGCAGGTTGATACTCAATTGAAGCTCAAGATTTCTTGAAGTCCACAAAGTTTCGATGTCACCTCCGGTCGGCTTCGCGCCTACAGCTGGCGGAGCACGTGACCCCAATTTTCACATATAATATAAGGCAATTACCACTAGCGTCGATTTACTTCAGCCCCTGAGGTGAACGCAAATACGAGCTTTGTGTAATGAAAGCTGCTCTTGAGTTTTAATGGAATAATAGTTGTACAGTCTATAATAAGAGTGCTAGTAAATCAATTCTCCTAGTCCTCAACGCCATATCTCCATATCGCTAATGCCATTAAATCTATTACAAGGCCACTCTCCTTAAGTCCTTCATCTTCAAGTCGCTAGCTCGACATCACTCCTCCTAGACAGTGGTGTGCGAGCGGCTGCCCATCTTGGCCCGTTCCGGCAACTTCTTGTCCTTTGCGTCACCAGAAGCCTCGCCATCCTCTTTCTGGTCGGCCTTTTGCTCTTGGTTTTCGCCAAAGGACTGACTTCTGAGCTTGAGCTTCTCGGCAGCATGATCAGAGATTCTAGTGAGTTCCTCGATGAAGCACTCGCCCCACCAGCGACTGGTGTACTTGTTGACTTGCTTGGAGAGCTTCTGATAGTTGGTGCGACGCTGAACATCATCCTTGGTGAGCGCCTCGTGAATACCTTCTGCCAGTTCTTCGGTGTTCCAGGGATTGCAGATGATACTTCCGTTGGCCAAGCTTTGAGCGACACCAGCAAATTCGGAGAGCACAAGAACACCATTGCGCTCTTCTTGGCAAGCAATGTACTCGTAGGCAACCAGATTCATACCGTCTCTGGTGGAGGAGATAAGACAGACATCGCTGACAGCGTAGAGGGCGAGGAGCTCGTCGAATGGAACCGAGGTGTGTTTCAGGTGAACGGGGTTGAATTCAATGCTGCCGAACTCGCCGTTGATGCGTCCGACCAGCTCATTAACAGTACGGCGGAGATCCTTGTACTCTTCGACGTCTTGTCTGGAAGGTACTGCGATTTGGATAAGCTGGACTTTGCCAACCCATTCAGGATGTGTTTCGAGGAAGTATTGAAGAGTGTGCAACTTTTGTGGGACACCTTTGATGTAGTCCAGACGGTCAACACCAACGATGAGCTTGGAGCCGCGGAACTTTTCTTGTAGCTGCTTGATGCGTTCTTGTACTTGTGGCCTCTTGAGCCCCTCGGTGAACTTGTCCGGGTCGATTCCGATAGGAAAAGCTCCGACGGTGACGACCTTTCCAGCGAACTCGACAGTATTGGGGGTAGTAACCAAGCCACTGTACCAAGATAAGCATTTATGCACGGTTCCGTGAAAAGGTATACTTACAGAATGCGGTTGCAGCTGCTGAGGAAGTGTCGGGCATAGTCGTAGGTGTGGAATCCGATGAGATCCGAGTGGAGAACACCCTCGAGGACTTCGTTACGGACTGGCAGGATGCGGTAAATTTCACTGCTTGGAAATGGAGTGTGAAGGAAGAAGCCGATCTTGACGTTTCGTTTTGATTTGCCAATCTCCTCTCTGATCATGGCCGGCATGAGCATGAGGTGGTAGTCGTGAACCCAGACCAGGTCATTGTCTTGAACATCACGCGCGACAGCCTTGGCAAACAGACGGTTGACTTCCTTGTAGGCGTTCCAGGCAGATTCGTCAAAGGTAATCTCACCTGGGTGATAGTGAAGGAGAGCCCAAAGAATTTCGTCTAGCTAAATTAGCCTGGCACCGTGGATATAGAAATGCACAATACGTACTCGAAAAGCCATTGTAGTGCTTGTCTGCAAGTTCGTCGTCGACAAAAATTGGGAAGGCGGAATATTCGTCTGCGAGGCGGTCTCTGACAAGCTGGATTTCCTTCTCAGGGATCTGAAGGCCAGGCCAGCCATACCATTGGAATTTCTTTGACTTGGCGAGACCTGAAAGACCACTGACAAGTCCGCCAGATGACATGGAAAAGTTATATTTTCCTTCGCTGGCGCGCTTGATGGTGATGGGCAGACGGTTCGAGATCAAAAGCAGGCGACCCTGCTCAGGCTGTTGCTTTTCGTCGTTGGAGGCCATGATGAGTAAATCTTATAGCTGATGACTGATAATTGTCAGTTGTGGTCCATAAAGGGGTCTCAAAGGCGGCGTGATTGAAGATGCTGCTGTATAAGCAAGCTGTATGTATGCTGAAGCCATGCCAATCCTTCGGTAGCTTTGCGCCTAGAATTCAAGGAAATGTCTAGAATCGTCGTAGCGTACCTTGTAGAATCTGCCTGCGCTTCCAACTTGTCAATTCAATGACTGAATACTAGAGTGCTTGCAACTGGGGTTGATGGTACGTTCGAACGAAATTGATCAAAAGTTCGGCGTGAACGAGGTTTGCAATGGTGGCAGCTGGCTTCCTTTCTCAAGGCAACGCTAGGACCGGATTGATCGCTGTAGGTGCAAGCAAAACCTGATGTCGCAAGCACCGTGCCTTGTGTCACGGTGTGATGAAGTTGGCGACTGAAAAGCAGTAATGTTTATTCAACAGATTTGCGATACCGAATGCTTGAATTACCGGCGACCGTGCAATATGACTATAACCTGACGTAGAACGCACCGACAAGATCCTACGCACCAGGAACGAGATGGATTCGCAATAGATGGGGAAGGAGCGAGCTGTTCTACTGCGTACCTTACCTCACGTCTTGGCCACGACAACAGCAGCAATGTACAGAACCGACAATTGGGATTAGCCTGATCGGACACGTGTGTGACCGTGGTATTTAGGATTAGAAGGCGTGATCGGCCATTTATCGAGATTTGAAGTCGCGAGAGGTCGCAAAGCCTGACATTAACATCACTGGTGTGCCAGGTCCCGAGCGAGGCATGGGCGCCCCAGCACACCACGTCAAATTCGTGGACGAAATCGTCCGAATATCTCACTTCAGTCTTGTTGGACCTCTCAGTGATGTCAACCTCGTACCTGGTGATGCGTGCTCACTGCATTATCTACACGAGGAGAGCACGATGGTGTTGCTTGCCTGATTTCGGCATGATCCGGCAGGGTTCCGTCGGAAGCTCCTCCCCACGAAGCCAAAAGTTCACGTCGCCCCGCATTGACGCGTCTATACACGTCGGAATATGAGTTTGGCCGTCAATTGATTGCAATCCTCACTCGAGATGTCTTCCGACTCGGAGCTCTCTAATAACACACCCGATGACTCTACTCTGGAAGCTGCGCTCCGCTCGGCTGTGGTCCAGGCGAAACGATCTGGTCATATACACTCGACCACTGTGAACACAATTCGGGGATCTGTCGAGACCAAGTTTGATCTGACAAAGGACTTCTTCAAATCGGACCCTTCCTGGAAGCAGAGAAGCAAGGATGTTGTCAACGCCGCATTTGTAAGGCATCAACGCGCCAGCAACTTCAACAAACTGACTCTGCACAGGAAGAAGTCAAAACACCCGAACCCGTGTCAGAACCCGAACCAGAATCTCCGCTTCCTCCAAAGAAGCAAACCAGGAAGCGCGCACCCGCTGGTCAAGGGTCCAAGGCGAGCAAGAGACGGCGAACAGCTGACCCCGAAGAAGATATGGACGAGGGTAGCCAGGGAGAACCGGAAGAGGAGCAAAAGCCAGCCAAGAAGGTTGCTAAGAAGGTTGCGACGAATACACGCGCGAGGTCTAAACCGGTCATCGACGATGAATCCGAGGATGATGTGGAGGACGAGAAGCAGGAGTCGGAAGTACCTGTGACGCGCGAATCCGAGGATGAAGAAGCCTTGGTCACAGCGGCAGCTCAAGACTCGGAATCTGAAATGTCAGATGTAAAGGATGAGCCACCGCCGTCGCGTAAGAAGCGACAGAAGGACTCCAAGCCCGCCAAGTCGAAAGCGAAACCAGCTGCAAAACCGGACCCCAAAGCCAGAGCCGGTACGAAGGAGGAGGCTACACCTGACGATGCTGAGATAAAGCGACTCCAAGGCTGGCTGATAAAATGCGGCATACGGAAGCTCTGGGGCAAAGAGCTAGCTCCCTTCGACACCGCCAAAGCCAAGATGAACCACCTCAAGGGCATGCTCAAGGAAGCAGGAATGGAAGGTCGATACTCGGCGGAGAAAGCCAGCGCTATCAAAGAGCGGAGGGAGCTCGCTGCCGATCTGGAGGCCGTGAAAGAAGGCAACGAGAACTGGGGTAAAAACTCAGAAGAGAATAAACGGACTGCAGCAAGACGCAAGGTCACCAGCAGAGTCGTCGATTCTAGTGATGACGATGATGATAGCGATAAGGACTCTGAGGAGGATGTCGACGCCGGTAAGCGGAAGGTCGCTAGCAGATTCGTTGATTTTGGCAGTGATGGCGAGGATAGTGACTGATCGGGTTGGGTCTTGAAACTACCCTCGTGGGACCGAGTATGCTGTAGATACACCGGATGGCTGTGTTGTTACTCTTCTCGACGAAGTCCTCATGAGATAACTGATTTGGGCATGGTCATCCTCTGAGCAACCAGGCTGAACAATGCGACTGAAGACATGAAGAGGGCAAGGTTGTAGAACTAGCCGATCTCAGTATTGTGTTACAAATTCAAGATACTTCACTTACGGCATGCCGGGAATACATGCTTTCTTCCTCTTCCGATCGATCTTCAACGAACAGCCGCCTCAGGTTTGGGAGATTTGAAGCCTGGAACAGCGTCAGCTAGCACACTTCGGCATGTTTCGAAATATCGTGTACCATCTTTAGAGCCGATGGATGTTAGCGAAATACTCAGGAGTCGATTAAAAACAATTATCTATGTATTTTGACGTGACTTGGTTGATGTTCTAGGTGTTCATCCATCGTCACCGCCGATGGTGCTTTAGCATGCCACTTTCAGACTTGGCATTCATCAATCGACCACATAAACATACCATCCTACCACAACCGTCTTGTACGATTGTGTTGCGCATCGCATCTACACAAGACAGGTGCTGATATCCACGAGATCAGAACCTTATTTTCACCTCGTCCACCAGCAATACGACTGAACAACTATCCCGATCCTGACAAAGCACCCAACAGCAGAGTGGAGATACAGGAGAAAGAGCTGAAGGGCACCAGCTCTACAACGAAGCTTCAGTATGGCCGTGAATAGATTGAGGAGCGCCCTCGCGGTGCCTCGAAAGGGAGAAACATTCGAGCTTCGATCCGGACTGGTCTCACAATATGCCTACGAGCGCAAGGAAGCAATTCAAAAGACGATCATGTCCATGACCTTGGGCAAGGATGTGTCAGCTCTCTTCCCGGATGTCCTCAAAAACATTGCAACAGCGGATCTGGACCAGAAGAAGCTCGTCTACCTCTACTTGATGAATTACGCCAAAAGTCATCCCGATCTCTGCATTCTTGCCGTCAACACATTCGTCCAGGACTCAGAAGACCCGAATCCCCTTGTGAGAGCATTGGCGATCCGAACAATGGGTTGCATTCGGGTAGATAAGATGTTGGACTACATGGACGAGCCTTTGCGCAAAACACTCAGGGATGAGAGTCCGTACGTGCGCAAGACGGCAGCGTTGTGCGTAGCAAAGCTCTTCGACCTGAGCCCTTCGCAATGCATCGAGAACGGTTTCCTAGAAACACTGCAGGAGATGATCGGAGACTCGAATCCTATGGTTGTCGCAAACTCGGTCCAAGCGCTGGCGGAGATCAACGAGGCAGCACCGGAAACCAGGGCTTTGCAGGTGTCGTCGCAGACACTGAAGAAGCTACTCTTGGCTTTGAACGAGTGTACAGAATGGGGAAGGATAACGATCTTGACGACTTTGGCCGAATACCGCCCGGTGGACCAGAAGGAGGCGGAACACATTTGCGAAAGGGTGGTACCGCAGTTTCAACACGTCAATCCTAGTGTTGTACTCTCCGCTGTCAAGACGGTTTTTATACACATGCAGGCGATTGGGGTGGATCTCCGAAAACAGTATCTCAAGAAAATGGCACCACCACTGGGTAAGTTCGATCTGAGTGTTGCTATATAAGAGAGAGACTAACATGACCAGTCACGCTGGTATCCTCGCAACCCGAAGTCCAATATGTCGCTCTACGAAACATCGATCTCCTTCTCCAAAAACAACCAGATATTCTCACGAAAGAAATGCGCGTCTTTTTCTGCAAATACAACGACCCACCATATCTCAAGTTACAGAAACTCGAAATCATGGTCCGGATATCAAACGAGTCAAACGTTGAGCAACTTTTGTCGGAACTGAAGGAGTATGCCATGGAGGTTGACATGGACTTTGTAAAACGGGCGATCAAGGCGATCGGACAAGTGGCAATCAAGATCGAAAGCTGCAGCGAAAAGGCCGTCAACGTGCTTCTCGAACTTATCAACACAAAGGTCGCCTATGTGGTTCAAGAGGTTATCGTTGTCATCAAAGACATTTTCCGCCGATACCCAGGTTACGAGGGCATAATACCAACGCTTTGCCAGTGTATCGACGATCTCGATGAGCCGAATGCAAGAGGCAGTCTTATCTGGATTGTCGGAGAGTATGCAGAGAAGATCAGCAATGCCGGTGACATTCTTTCTGGATTTGTGGATGGATTTGCTGAAGAGTTCAGCCAGGTGAGTACCCAAAACGGGAAATAATGGACAAGATCTGATCATGCTAGACACAACTTCAAATCCTGACAGCAGTGGTCAAGCTTTTCTTGAAGAAGCCCGATCAAGCACAAGGTCTGGTGCAAAAAGTCTTGCAAATGGCTACAGCGGAATGCGATAATCCCGATATTCGCGACCGAGCCTACGTCTACTGGCGACTGTTATCGAGCGATCCGAACATCGCCAAGGTCATTTAGCCCTATCTTCACGCATTCGTTCAGTACTGATACATTACAGAACGTCGTCCTCGCACAAAGACCACAAGTCACATCAACAATCACTTCTCTCCCACCGCCCCTTCTCGATGCACTCCTCCCCCAACTTTCGACCCTCAGCTCCGTGTATCAGAAACTACCATCATCATTCCTGGGTCAAGGCCGCTCAGGCGCCCTCCAACAAGCGGCCATCGAAGAGGCAGCGCAACACGCCCGCGAAAATCCAATCGCAGCCGTCGCCGCAGCGGCCGCAGTGACCGGTCAAGCGCCGGTACAGAACAACGCCGAGAACCTGCTCGATATCGACTTCGACGGCGCCGCGCCCGCGAGCATGCAGAAAGCACCGATAGGCGACGGGAACGGCCTCGAGGGACTGGCGGGTACACCACAGCGAGCGGCGTCGCCAATGTCTGCAGGGGCAATGGCAGGTGGAGGGATGGACGATCTGATGGGAGTGTTTGGATCGTCAAATGGCTTCGGTGCGCCGAGCGGTGGTAAGAGTGCCGGTAACGATCTACTGGATGGCTTCGCCAGTCTGGATATGAATGCTAGCCAACCGCCGCCGCCGCAGCAGCAACTTGATGGCGGATCGGCGCAGGCGCAGAGGCATCGGTATCAGCCCGAGAATGAGGGCGATCTGCTCGGTTAGGTGGTATGTAAGAATGAAGACTTGTACGATCATCTGCTTTTGTTCTTGTGACTTGGTACGCGAAGCTGGCTTTCGGTCTGTGGGGTGTAATCACTGTTCTCTTCACTTCGTAGGTGAACTTCATCTTCACCTGTCCGGCATAATCCAATCTTGATCGTCGTCATCATTGTGCTGGTGTTCTGCTTGGTAGTCTTCTAGAAGGCCATAGCTCCTTGAGCTCCTGCTGGTATATAATCCAGCCGTCCCTCTCTTCTCCTTCTTTTTCTCTTTCCTTCTGCTCAGGTTTGGGTACACACACCTTTCGCCTGTCTCTGCTTGCGAGGAGATGTGACGATAAAGTGCCTGCAAGAATGAAGACTGTCCCCACCCTACCATGACCCGCGCTGGAGAGCATTTGCGTCTCTGGTACTTACTTGATGAAGGTCTGAGTCATGGTTCGGTTAGTGGGTATGGACAACGCCATGGCCTACCATATCGCTCCGGCTGATTTAACACGAACGGGCACTGGGTTCTTGACTACATCAGTTTTTGGAACATGCCTTCGGGCTCTTTTTTCACTGGTCTCCGGCCTGAGGTGCTGGATATCGGAGAAGAAGTTACTGTCTTTGATTATGCACGCATGGTTCGCACCACAAACTCTGCACAACAAAAGCTCAACGCTTGTGTGACCGCACATCCTGCTGAGCCATACTCTTAATTTCACGATGCTTTCGGTTGAGGTCAAGTCCTGGCTGGGCTTTGTTATGAGAGATGAAAAGGCAGCGTGCAGGTGGGTTGGAGTGGAGCGACTAGGCGAGAAGATCTACGAGTGGAAGAGGCTCTACACCGTGCCCTAATGCCAATAAGGGACCGATGCTGTAGCAAAACTCTTTGATGAATTGGACTTTTTGGTTTGTTCCGTGGTATATGATTTATCGAATTGCGTCTCTATAAAATTCTGACCGGAGAAGTTCAGGGTGTTTGTGCACACTAGGCATAAGACCGATCCCTATCGCTCGTCTGATGGCTTTTGCGATCCTCCTCTGGTTGACTGGTCGAAGTCCGGTCTCTGACATTGGCTTGATTCTTCCCATCTCCGTGACATATTCCGACATGATAGTGAAGTTCTGGTATCGTCAGCTCTTGACATTCTCGTAATTTGTATGCCGGCGCCAAAGAATATGTAGGCTTACCTTGTACATATCCAGCGGGTTGAGCCTCAATATATCGAATGCATCCTTCTTTGGCCTGCCCTTCTGGTGGATCTTTTTCCATTTGTTCATCTCCACTCCCGTCAGATCATGAGGGGCGTAGACGTCACCAGCTCGCCATCTTCTTGTTATCTGTCTGCCCATGTCTTGAATATCCTTTTGTTTCTGCGCCTCCTCTAGTGCCCTGCTGCTCCCCGTGTTTGATACGAGTCCTTGCGCGTTCTGTGCGATCTGTTCTGCCGTTTGGGGTGTTCTTGGATTTCTTGATCTCGCGAGCCTTTGAGGTGGAGGAGTGCGTGACTTGTACCGGTCAGGCTCGTCGAACGACAATGCCTCTGAGAATGATCAATAATGTTATTCGCAATGTTGCATTCGTCTCACGTACTCGCAAACGGATCTTCTGCGGACTTGGGGGCGGACGAGGTGATTGTGCGCCGACACTGCTGACTGAACCCTCCAAGCCTTTGCGGCAATCTCTGTATTGAAAACATGATGTCGATGTTGATGTAGATGTCGCTATTATTCGTATATCCGTGATCGTGAGGAAGAAGACCTGATGTCGTGTGGTAACTTTTTGGTGGAGTCGGGGAAATCGGAAGAGAAGCCGCCCGCTTCAAGCTCCAACAAAGTTCATGTGGACTTCGGCATCATGTGTTCGCAACAGCCATTGACAACCTGCTGCGACTCGAGAAGCTGCCTCTGAGATGCTATTGTCGAGCAGTCATGTTTCACTGAACAGTATATGACGACCACTGGAACGCATTTGATCCTCTCTCCATCCACAATCCACAATGCCGTCTCACCTTACACGGCAAGTCTTTCGCAGGCTGGTTGCGAACGAGGCCATCAGGTATCATGGCTGCCTTCGCCAGAGGTGCGGGCCTCGACAGCGACTACCTGTTTCCAATGGCGCATCGACACATATGACCTCTCAGCGCAGGTCGTTCTTCAACCTCTTTCGGCAACCTGTAAAGACAGTCGCGGAGAAGGATGTGGACCCAGGACTGGAAAAGCTGCAGGAATTGCACAAGATGACAAGGCTACAAGCAAGATTACCGCCTGTTGGAGAAATCGAGGAAGCATTCAGGAAGTTCTTCGCTCACAAATATCGCGCGTATCGAAAGACTGCAGTGGAGGACGAACAGATGAAATATCTGCTTCCCGCGCTCAAATACCTTCGAGACCAGGACAGCGCCTTGTTGACCATGAAGTATGCAGTCCGGCTTACAAAAGTCCTGTGCCGACCTCCGAAGCATCCTTCGTCTGAACACATCGAGTTCATTCTCACGCTTTACAACACAATGGAGATGCGGTATGGCCGATCGCTCAATAGCGGATTCAAGCGAGGCTCTGTTCGATCACTATGCTCGTTCAAGGCGGTCAATGAGGCTAGAGATCTGCTTGTGCGAGCGTTCTCCGACGTCACCGAGGCCACCTCTTCAGAAGTGGTGGAAGAAGAGGTCGAAGAGAACGAGGAGCCAGAAGATCCTCATGACAATGCGGAATTTGCTGCTTGGAGAATGGTACTTGCTGGATACGCGGAGCAAGGTAATCAGAGCGAAGCACAACATACTCTGGACCTTTTGCAACAGCGCGGCTTTGACAGCCACGATCATAGCATATGCAGGTTGATGACGGAGCTGTACGCCAACACGAATGATATCAAGGCCGCGAAGGATTGGTATGCACAGTGGAAGATGTCAACGAACGACTTTGATCCAGCGAACACAATATCAGCTCAGCCAGAGGTGCTCTATGGAAATATCCTGTACGGAAAGATTCTTCGACTGTGCGCCGACAAGCAGGATTTAGAATGGGGCCACGAGGTGATACGAGACATGATTGGCGGCTTGCCGAGCAAAGAACTCTGGGATTTGGTGTTCTGGTGGGCCGCTGCCACTGGCAAAGGAGTGGACGAAATAGAAAGGATGATGGGCGTGATGGAACGGTCCAAGGAGGACGCCGATAGCCACCACGAGCATCTGAGTATCGATGTCGAAACGATCAACTCTCTGGTTCAATTCGCCATTTCACGCAACGACCCTTATATGGCCGAACGCTTCATCGAGCTTGGCCGAAGGAAGGACATTGAGCCCAATGCAAAAACACTCACATTACAGATGGATTACCGACTTTCTGTCAACGACATTGATGGCGCTCTTGTCTCTTACCAACAATTACAGTCCCGCGATCTGAGCGGAGACGAAGACGTCCCGACAGTGAACAATCTGGTCACAGCCCTCTGCCAGACTGGCCGTCATGACTTTGAGACTATCATGAATGTTACAGCAGATCTGTCTGATAGACAAGCTCGACTCGGATCACACACCGTCTCGGCGCTTTCGACACTCCACTTGAGTCGTGGCGAACTCGATGATGTGGTCGATCTGTTGAACACACATGCATATCATTACTCTACTACTGAGCGAGCGAGAGTCCGCGACTCTCTTGTCAAATTCTGTATTGGCCCATCAACAGAAATCGCCGCATCGTGGGATACTTATACAATCCTCCGTACACACTTTGACGAGATGGACCGTGTGCAACGAACGCAAATAATGGCAAGTTTCTTCGACCGAGGTCGACCGGACATGGCTGTCAACATCTTCACAGACATGAGGAGAAGTACCCGAGAGAACACAGTCGCCAACGCAGACACATACATCTCATGCTTCCTCGGCATCGCACGAGCGCAAGACGAGGAAGGTCTCGAAGTAGTGTACAACCAGCTGAAGCTAGACTACAGCATCGAACCCGCGACACGACTGCGAAACGCTCTCATGATAGCGTACACAGCCTGCGACGAGCACCGCAAAGCACTGAGTTTCTGGGAGGAGATCGCGCACAGTCGCGAAGGTCCAAACATCAGCAGCATCCATCTGGCGATGCGGGCCTGCGAACGATCTCCACGCGGCGACAACAAGGCACGCGAGATCTGGAACCGCCTCCTCAAGACGGGCGTCGACCTCGACCAGCCCCTCTGGGCGAGCTACATCGGCGGACTTGTCGGCAGCCGCAACGTCGCGGGTGCCATTGTCGAGCTCGAGGAAGCAGTAGCCCGTGGACTGGTCGTTATAAATTCATACATGTGAGTACAGTAGTAGCGTTTTCTAAAGAGGGGTACGCTGACTTCTTCTAGTATTGGATCTGTGTTCAATGCTGCCCTCGGCCAGGCCGCGCAAGCTGAAGTCGAGGTCTGGGCGAAAGAGAACTTTCCGCATATGTGGGCTGAGTTGGAAGAGCAAGGGATCGCGACTGATGAGAATGGCATGCGATTCTTTGGGATCGATCGATATGTCGAGCCTTGAGAGGTTGCGTGCAGTCGATAGCAGTAACGAAGCCATGTTGATATTGTAATGTCGATTCAGAGGAATGAATGAGCTCAAGCTACCATACCTACAGTATACTACGTACGCAAATAGGTGCCAGACATGATTCAGGGAACCAGTAGTCATGACGAGTGAGCACGTTTGGACGCTATCACCTCGAGCACGGTCAGGCCATCAGGCACACGAGCAGACAGTCACAAATGAAGAGTATAGTTGATCAGAAGAATGAAATAATGTAATTAAGAAGTACAGACACGAAAAAGCCTATCGGCACCTAACCATCCGTTCCAAAACCCATCTACTGATATCACATCCGTTGCCTGCTGTTGCTACATTTATGCCTTGGCCTTGGCAAGACCGACGGCGTTGTTGCCGAGGTCGTAAACAGAGTAGTAGCGACGGAGGAAAGCATCACCGAGGATGACAAGAGGACCAGCTGGAGCTGGAATGTCGAAACCCATGAAGGATGAGATGCAAGATCCCTGAACCTCGAGGATGTAGTCGTATGGGCCGATGGTGAAGTTGTAGCCGGTGAGAGTGAAGGTGAGGTCTGGGAGAGAGTCACGCTTGTCGCACTCGACCGTGTATTGGCCGTTGTAGCCCTTCTTGGCGCCCATCTCCTTGTTGCTGGAAAGTGTTAGTACGTGTTACGAAGTATTGTGAATTATGTAGACTTACAGAAGGTCGGCAAGAGTGGATGGGAGAGCAATGAGGGAAGTACCAGTGTCGAGGATAGCGCCAGTGGACTCGAACTCAGCAGTCTCGTCACCGAAAGTGATGGCGTCAAGGTCGACCTCCCAGTAGGCCTTCCTTCTAAGTGGGATCTTGGTCATCTCACCAGTGTAGTGAGCCTTGTTGATACCACCGAACATGGCCTCGGACTCGGCCTCCTTGTCGTTGGTGTCCGACAAGTAGAATGCAAAGACTGGCTCGTCGAGAAGACCCTGCTCGATGGCAGAGTAGAATGGTGGGCTGATGCCGTTGACGGAGATGGTGTCGTAGCCGAGACCAAGGATACCATCGAATCTGCCAAAGGCAAAGGCAAGACCTGGCTCGGAGGTAGCCTCACCGAAAAGCTGGTTCTTGATCTTCAAGTCACCCATCTGGACGGTGTCCTTGGAAACGTATCCCTCGACGGATCCCGAACCGTATCTGATGGCAAAGTCGGAGCCGTTCTTCTTGTAGGTGGACGAAGAGCTGTGGTCGTACTTCTGGTGGAGGTAGCAGGCGATAGATCCACAGTCGGTGGATGGAACCCAGAGGTTGGAGCTACCGGTGTCCATAACGACCTTGAACTCTTGTGGTGGGCTACCAATAGCAATGGTGGAAAAGTACTGGGCGTTGAGGAAGTTGTCGACGGGCACTGGGTGGCCCTTGTCGGCGTGGTATGACTGCTCCTTAAACATCTCCTCGGCGTGAGCCTGTGGGCGAATACCCATGTACTTCTGACCGAGACCGCGAACATGGTCGGCGATGTTGACGTTCTCCTGTCGCGTTGTCAGTATTGCTCGTCCGATAGATGCATGGCAAATGGGGTGGCTGGACTCACGAGCTGCTCTGAAAGCGGGACCTTCTTCAGCTTCATGGCATGCTTGCCAGCGTGGGCGAGGCCCGAGAGCGCAGTGGCTGCGATAATAGTGCTTCCCTTCATCTTGACTGAATAATGGAGGGGAATGTGAGATGGAAGTGTGTGAGTGGAGTGAAGAAGCGTATCTATCTGGAGATCAAACGTAAACGCTGGTGCCTGGACGGAACAGAGAACGGACGATCGAAGTTGGGGCAAGCGCAATACGTCAGGTACGTCAGTGACATTGCAGTCACGAGCGCAGTTGCCTGCCCTGTGCTGCTATGCTCGGGTCCAAGCGGACGGCGGACGCCCAGGAAACCGTCGTTAGTTGGAGAAGCTAGTTCCGCATTGGGGTAGTGGTCAATGCCTCCTACCAAACTTCTCCAATTCCGATTTCTGGTACTTTCTTCATCATAGAATCGCTCAGTGAGACGATGGGTAAGGTATATGTTCGAACATTCAATGCTCAGCGGGTACGAAACTAGAGATGGAACGTATCTCGTCTGACAGGCTTGATATCTAGCGGGTGTGTTGAGATGGTCAGATCCGCCATGCCCTGCATATAGAGAATATATCGATCATAACCGCAACGTGAAACGGCAACAATGATATCTGGATGTCACAAGGACACCGCCGTGCGGCAGAGATAGAATGCTAGGTTGACCTGACTGATCAATGTGTATAGAAGTACAATTGCATTCCGTGAGTAGTATACAATCATGATGTTTCTCCCTAGTATTCCTAATACTATACATTCATGACTCTTCTGCCTTATCGCCCCTCATACTCGTCAAGAGCCCTACCTAAGGTTGGTGACCTTGGTGCCGTTGTTTGGCAACTTGGCCCTGAACATGGCAAAAGGCCTGACCCTCTCATCAGTACCAGGGTAAATCTGCGGAGAGAGTGAGAGCTGGTTGTCGTTGAAGTAAAGATATCCATCGGTAGCGACCGACATCTAGTTTCCGTCAGTAAGTCTGATGTCTCCCTAGCACAGTCTTAACTTACAGTGTCGGCCCACGAAATCCTTGGGTCCCGGACAAAGGTCTGGTCAGTGCCATTCGCTGGGTTGAAGAAGCTGATGGCATTCAACTCCATGTTTCCATGGTAGATGAAGTTGTTCGTGTCCGTCTCGAAACCATCGCTGACGCCCTTTTGCGTGACTGAAGTGACAGAAGCTTGTGCCAAAACCTCGGACATGGCGCCGTTCGCGCGCAGACGTGCGGTAGGGATGCTGTACATATATCTGTTGCCGACACCTCCAAAGTAAAGTGTGTCGCCATCAGCAGACAGTGCGATACCGTCGACGCCAAATCCGAGGAAGGTTTCTGGTAGGCCAGGCATGAATCCGTACAGAGGACGACCCCAGACGTAGGCAAGGAACTGACGCTCGGGCTGGACGAAGGGGCTGTTGTCAAGATGGCGCCATGACTCGCCAGTGCCGAGATCAACGATAATGAGACCCGTACGGCCTTGGGATGAGGAGTCGGTGATGTAGGCAACACCCTTGCCGGAGGCGGTGAGGTTTGCGCGGAGATCGAAGCGGACGTCGTTGAGGTACGAGACTGGGTAGGCGACGGTCTCTGGGAATAGAATGGTCTGGAAAACGGTGTTGTTGGTGAGGTTGATGCCGACAAGTTTTGGACCACCGTAGACTGAGTTGACGAGAGTGCCATTGGGCTCTTCGACACGGCCGGTATCGAGTACCCAGAGGCGGTCGATTTCGTCAACCACGACGCTCTGAACTCCAATGAAGTGGTTCGCGTAGTTGGCGCCTGTTGGAGGGCTGGTGGTGTAGTTGATGGCTCCACCTGGTGGCTGGTTGTATGCTACGCTTGGATATGGGGTCTCGGTGCTGTTGGTGGTCAATTCAGCCACTGTGTACTTGTTGCTACCAGCGGTGTAGGTGTCGTTGTGGTCCAGACCTCCTGGGTAGCAGGCAAACTTGCGTGACGTTGACGAAACAGTGACACCAGTTGGCCACTCATCGTTGTACAAGTGAACGACTGAGGGGCGTCAGTAACGTTACGCTTTGATAAATATAGGAGACGTACGCTCAAGTGGAGGACCGTATACACCAGGATCACGAATGACCTGGGCCGCGCAGGCTGAAAGCGCTGCCAAACTGGCAATTGCAAACTGCGGTCTAACCATGATGTGGGATTCGTATTGGTATATGAGAGGATTCAAGTAGACAAGAACGAGATAAAGGTCAATACTTATAAGCTCAAGTCAAGAGCCCCAGCACGTCGCGACTACCCTGTCCGATATGACGATACCTACCATACACCCCTGTGTTTCCGGCCTGTGTATCCGGCAACAATTGCGTACAAGAGCGGAAGAAGGAACGCAGGTGCAAGAGAGAATAAGGCGTGCGTAGTCGAGAGGTCGTCAAAGATCTACAGCGGGGTGGATCAATGGAGATTTTATGGAGATGGAGGTTGCTGCAAGAAGATGTCATCCTGACATGAAACCTCGATCGACGTTCCGCGGCATTTGGATAATGAAATGAAAGTTATTATCCATTTGTGGTACAATGAAGTGAATATTTGTGCGTGGTTAAGCACCTTGTGGCATTCCACAGGCGATGGTGATCTTCGATCTGTCTATCAATGGTTCGGCGTATTTTACATGTATCCCCCCATCACGAACTTTCTACAACAAGGTGTCACCGAGTCCACACCTGACGATAGAGCATCCAGCGCGAATAGTCTCGCTTGCGCCTTGGGCCTCCAAGCTAGGGTTGACCTCGACCAAGTCCATAGCAACCAGTGAGCCGGTAGCATGAACGCACTCTGCAATAAAGTCCCCCTCGCGCAAAGTCAGACCACCACGAACTGGGGTGCCGGTACTAGGCGCCCACATGGGGTCGAGCGCATCAACGTCGAACGAAAGATGGATAGGAGTATCGCTTCCGATCCAGCCCAGCGCCATGTCCATGACCTTGCCAATGCCGTGTCTGATCCTCGTTAGTAACTATCCTTCGTGCTCACAACTCTTACTGACCTGTCAATATCGTGCATGCTGAAAGCCTTGATGCCATGCTCTCTGAGGATCTTCTTCTCCCCGCGATCGATATCCCTGAGTCCAATGTACACCAGCTTGTTCACCGAAATCCGCTGGTTGTCCTCAATCCAGCCAAACACGTCTTTCCTCTCCTCTTTCGCCAAGCCAGTGAGGAATGCAACCGGCATACCGTGAATGTTGCCGCTATCCGACGTCTCCGGCGTGTTGATATCAGCGTGCGCATCAACCCAGACGACTGCCATCTCGCGACCCAGACGCTCTCGTACAGCCTTCGCAGTGCCGCTGATGGTGCCGATTGCGATACTGTGGTCGCCGCCGAGGGTGAGCACGAAGCGGCCCTCTTTCGCATGGTCGTAGACTTGCTTGCTAAGTGCCTGAGTGACAGCTGAGACGGCTTTGGGCTTCTTCATGCCGCGGTAGTCGGGGTCCTGATCGGCCGAAGGCATGATATCGGTGTAACTGTGTACTTTGTCGTCGTAGTGCACGTTGTAGCCGAGTTCAGAGCGTAGCTGAGTCACCAGTCCGGACTCGATCAGGGCCATTGGCGCCGCGTCAACACCTGGTTTGCACTGCTCGTGTTAATGGTGGTTTGGCCTGGTCAGTATAGAGTAACGTACTTGACCGCCTGAGAAACCAACGGCTACGAGACCCAACTCGGTGCTCGTAGGCAGGAACTTGGGCTGCGTTGTTGGCGCGTCCATTTGTGCTTGTCGTGACTGGTATCTGGTTCAATTGGTGATTACAGTAGGCGTCAGGAAATTATATCGAGCTTTCAATCGCAGGGTCCGCGAGGATGTGGGGAAACCGATTGCGCTGATGAGGGAAGTCGCTGTAAAGCGAAGGAGGACAAGTTGGTTGCTGCCATTTCGTGTCTGACAATCTGTTGAGAATTGTTGTGTGTCTTCAGTCGTTGTTCTCGGTTCCCATGTATACTTAGGGGAACGACTTGATCGCTAAAAGCAGGTCCAAGCTAGCGTTGTGTCGACTCGAATTTGATCCACCGCCGCCGTCGTGGCAGAGAAACGCCTGCTTGTCCATGCCGCGCTCATCCTCTAAAACGCATAAAAGGATGAGTGACGTTGTACAAATCGTCGTATGACCAAATGTCGAAACTAACAAGTGGCTGTGTTGGGTTCGTTCATTGATAATGAGAAGTTGAGGAGGGTGGTGTTGCACGACATGATTCCGGGTCCCCGGGCTAGGAGCCCAAAGACGTCACGCACTGGACACTACATGTATGCTGGTCTGGTGCAGGGCCAATCAAGATACCAATACAAGTAACGAGAAGACCAAAGAGATCAGTTCCAGATACGAAGACTTGAAATTATCCTCCACCAATACATATCTAGCTGGCGGGGTATATCGAAGCGAACAAAATTGCCGACAAATCGTCCATCAACTATATAAGCTGCCACAATATGCAAGACAAGACACCTCACGATGCAATTCATTACCTCCTGTTTCGTATCCTCCTGTTTCGTAACCAAATCCGAGAACAAGGTCATGCCTTGGCGGTGGGCAGACTATGCGTCGCTTATAAAGCTGTGCTGAGTAGATAGAGCAATGTGTCCACCGGCGTAAGAATGTTGGCTTTGAGTGCTCTCATAACGTGACGGTCCGTCATCGACACTGAATCCGTACAGTTTCCTATGCAAAGTCTGCAAAATCTCGATATCCTTTATCGCAGTCTTAGAGGTCTTGCGAAGTCGCCCCAAGAATTTGACTGTGCGAATGAACAATTTGTGTAATTTGTCCTTGTCGATCAGTTCAGTCAAGAAGTCCTTCTTACTGTTGTATGCCGCCGAGAGAACAAGCATGTTTCCCCACTGAGCGTGGGCTGTACCCATGATGTTGGTGACCACTAGACGTCCAGGCACCTTGTCAAAGGCAATTGTGCTGTTGATGGCCATTCGCACGCATTTCCGCGCATTGTCCTTGACCACATGTTTAGGCATTCGTTGGATGGCGCGAAAGATGGCGAGCTCTGATGGCCGGGCCTGACCGAATGCGTCCACGGTTGTCTCGTCCAGAGATTTGCCAGCCTCGACAGAATCCATCACGTGCAGGACATAGTCGAGATAGAACCGTGTTTGTATGTAGCAAGCACCAAAGTACTTGGCACGCAATCGAGCATCCAGAATATCCTCCGCTTGTGGATCCTCATCTGACCATCGGTTGATCGGCGATGGGAGATCTTTCCAATTGCTCAGTATGCCTTCGTTCTCCATCAGAACCTCGACCAACTGTCCTGGTGATCGCTTGGCCACGTCCTCGCCGTAGAGGTTGTGGTGGAGTTTATTGAGGCGCTTACGGAGAAACAGCTGTGCAGAGTAGTACCACGCGACCCTCTCCTCTCGGAAGGTGCCCTCCGCCGTGTCAGGGAATGTGTCCTCGTTGACAACATTCCTTGGGTATGGCAATTTCTCTTCGTATTTGAGAAGACCGCTGTGAGGAAAGTCGCATTCCGCGGCGATATCACTATACGGTCAGCTTGGGTGCCTGCAACATCGTAATCTTCATGACGCACCTTTCCAGCTGTAGGCATGACCAGACGACTAACAGTAGCATATCTTCGCGACGGTGCTCGCGCGATCCTGCAGCATACTTTGCGATCGGCTGACCGTTACTATCCACTCTCACCTCGTCCATTCCCTCACGCTTAATCCAGTACCTACAAATTCGAGATGCGTCAAAGATCCAGCTCCAGCTCTCCTGCACACGGGCGAGTTGACCTTTGTACAAACCAGCCAGTAGTCGAGCTTGTGCCAAAGCCAGTTCGTTCGAGTCGGCGAAATCACCCAACACGCTGCAGGCTTCCCTGTAGTAAGCCAGACCCGGGATCCTTTCGACATTGAGTCCCTTCTTGTCGGTAGAAGGCGAAGAATCGAACGAAGAATACTCACTCTTCGACCTAAATAGCAGCATTTCGTTAGAGGGCGATTCTAGATGCGTAGCATGTGGTGAAGATGGTGATGGCCTGGTCACTGCAGGCGAAGAATAGTTGAGGATCCGATCATCGTGAAGAGGTCCGGGTAACACATCTCTAAACTCGCAAATCTTGCCTAAAGCTAGCACAAGGTAGACGATAGCGACACGCAAGGATCGGTGTGGCTGTCGCCTTGATCCGGCGTCAAAAGAGTGTGGCGTATCTTCGGTCGCTGTGCCACTGCTACTGACAGCGGGTTCAGATCGCTTCCTTTTGTTCGGCCTGACAAAATCAGCTCCTCCGTTCATGCCAGTAATGGCGCCAATATGCGGCGACTGCGATGGCGGCGCCAAGTCGGGACTGTAGTGCTTCTTGAAATGCTCAATGAATCTGCTCAAGGTGTTGAGATCCAGAAAGGGGTGTAGGCGGTGAATGTGTCTCTTGTAGCTGTCAAACAACCGAGTGACAGTTGCGGAAGACAAGTCAACGCGACCGTCCGGACCGAGTCCACCAACGTTGGTACCGTCGGATCTTCGTGTCTCGAGACCGTTCCCGGGGCCATACCATGGAGAATCAGAAGGAGTTCCGGAGTCGTCACTGCCGCTATGTGCCGGCGATGGAGCTCCAAACCCTTCTTGATCGCCCATCTCATCAGCTTCCCCAAGGCCGTAGAGTCTCAATGGGCCTCGAGCTTCAGCCTGCATGATGTGATTCCACCGACGGGAATCATCTTTGAGGCTGTCAAGAAACTTTCGTGTTTCTGACTGCGCAGAACTCGGATCTTCCATGAGAAGCTCATGAATCGACGGCCAAGAGGTTATCAGTTTGTGCGCAGCAGTCGTGTGCTTTTCGAAATCGGTGTTCTTGTCACGTTCATGAGGGGTAGCAGAGGGGGCGCTTGTCTCTGTAGGCACTCGGGGTGGTCCTTCGGCGGTGGGCGTGTCTCGACGTGAACCTCGTCTAGATTCGTCCTCGATTTTGGGTGAAGCCGATGCTGAATATTTACGACCAGTCAGTAAGGACTCGATTCTGGACATTCTCTCATCCTGTCTCTCCGTCCTCCTGAGTATGGTCTCGACGGCATCTTGTAACGAAGTTGCCAACATCTTCTCCGATCTGGAGTGACGTTAGTCATGCGCTTAGAACAAAGATATCGGTTGCATTACGCTTTCGTCGGTGGTCCATCACGGTAGACACATTCTATATTGTTTTCACGACATGATGCACATGGTTTTTGCTCGTCGCAGCGTGATTTGCGCTCCCGACATTTCTCGCAGGCCTAATTTGGTCAGGCTTAGCAATATATGTATCGAGATGGCTAACATACCAGTGAAGCTCTTGAAAGCCTCTTCTGCTTGCCCGGGTGAGGTGCTACGTGTCCCATGAAATAAGCATGTTGCTGCTGATAGGGAAGTGGAGGAGGCTGGCCATAGGGTAATGGTTCGACTATAGGTTGCATGTGATGTGCTTGTTCTAAATGGTGGTTGTGAGGAGGAAGAATGGGCGGCTGATGTGAGTTCGAATATGCCGGAGCGTAATGGACCTGTTCATGTGGTGCACTATACGGGTGGTGTGATCCAACTTCCATGAGCCGATCCTGAGCCGGGTGGGCCGGCGTACTAGGTGTTCGTTGCGGCGGCGGAGGAAATTCCGAAGGATGTCTACCTAGTGGTGTACCTCGAGCAGATCGATCTCCAAATGCGTGGTCGGGTGTATCCTGTTTAGTGGTGGCAGCGGTGGCGGTGTTTGGAAATTGCATCGGCGGGCCATTTGGGGTCGCCGGGGGGTAGGAAGGTTGTGGTTGTGGTAAAGCGTTGTTGCCACCAGGATGGTGTAGTGAGGGAAGTGTACGACCCGATGAATGTGCAGATGTCGTATTCGAATGTTGGAAATGATGGACTGTAGCTGGAGAAGGAGGAGGGAGAGAAGCAGAAACAAGTCCAGGACCCGAGGGAGGGGGTTGAGAATAATGTACCGAAGGACGAGACATGACAGGAGGCTCCGTAAAGTCGGTTACGCTTCAGCCATGGATTCAGATCAACTATGATCAAGCTCCAGTGGGCCGGGTCAGAGCAGGGGCGTGTCGGCAACGTAGAGGCGTAGATGACGGATCGGGGGGAAATGGAAGGGAGAGATGCAGCTCGCAAGCTGCAAATGATTACAGTGGTCGGAGAGCGAGCCGTCAGCGACGGTGGAGATACGCTCAAATGTGCATGCGGAAACGGCAGTGCGCAGACAGACACATTAACGAGTAGACGAGGTAGACGAGACGGATGGTCTGTTCGTCAGTCAGTAGTCGAGTCGAGCAGTCGGCAGTAGCAGGTCGGTCGGTCGGTCAATGAATCTGTCAGATTAGAAGGCAGCAGACAGCAGACGCCCGGTGAACGGCGTTTCGCGTAACGGGTTGCGGTGAGGTTAGTGGTCCGCCAATGATTGCAGGACAGTGGTTCGAATCGAATCGTGTCGTTTTGCAATGCAAGACCGAGATCAGATGAAATTTAGATTGAAATGACTAGGGTGGATCGGATTGCTCGTGCTGCAGGATCGACGTTTCGAGGTTGACACTGACAGCTAGGAGCGTGACGGATGTCTGGAGATCATCCCAAAAAGACCAGAGTAGTTATGAGAGCTCGGTGTCGCAGACCTTCTCCTTGAAAAGCAATACGGCACCTGTCAAAGGGGTAGCGGTTGGAGTGGTACTAACCAAACAGGGTAGTGCCGTAAGAGACGAGCAGGGTGAGGTAGCACACGACCCAAGTCCAGATGGTGTAGTCGCACGCGTAGTTGGTGTAGTTAGAATGAGGTGTAGTACTTCGCAGTCCAAGCGAGATGCAACGTCAGTGCTCCTCTTCGTGTTACAGGGGCGTATTCCTCATGGTCGTACGCGAGCATGCAAGTGACGAGCGCGACACGACGATTGGTAGGTATTGGCAGATGGTACAGCGATAGTACGTGATGCAAGACGGGAGATACAGTTAGTGGTATGATTAGGGAGATCTGGTAAGGGTTCGATGGAGAGGTGGTGGAGGAAGTGGAGGCGGCAGACGGCAGGCGGCAGGCGTTGGTGGGTGTTTGGTGGACACGCCTCGAGAAGCCACGCTTCGGCTGCAGTACCTCTTTCCTTCGCGTCCCAGGTAGCAGCAGTAGCAGTAGCAGCACTGTCTCGCGCTCTTCTGGTCACGTCTGACGATCCATCTTCACATTTTAATAAACGCATAGTAGTCGACAAGCTATACAGTACTACCCACAACACCATGCCATACTACAGTATAATACCTGGAACGCGTTGAAAGCTGACGGATTATATGGTAGTGTTTCTGCAAGTGCAGCAACGTACAGTGTGCAAGATCCACAGCATCCACAAAAAACGACCGTCGCTGCAGCTCCACCTAGCGAGATGCTACCCATATTGAAAGACGATCTCTGTCCGTTCCGGGCTTCTGGCACGACTCGACAGAACGAACTGCCGCTGAGCCATCATCTCATCAGATTCCAACAATTCCTTCCCCTTGCGTCGGGTCGATCATGTTTGCTGCCTCTATGCCGCGGAAATACACTTCATCTCGATAGCACGAGTCAAAATCCGTGTCAATTGGCACTTGCTGCCACGCGAAACAGGCATGATATATAACATTTCAAATCACAACGAGGACGACACGACTCGACAGGGGCACGGTCTGCTATTTTTGTTCCGGCTCAGTTCCGAAGACCGCACCCACACACGCCATGGATTTCTAAGCTCAGGCCTTGATATGGCGGTCTGATATCGATTCGTAGCGATCGAATACCGCAAAGACGGATATCTGCAGAGGTGAACTCTGTCTTCGGTCAAAAAACTATGCAACAAAAAAGAGCGACGACGTCCTACATCAGAAGAATAAATTAGCTAAAAGTGGAAAAGGTTCAACGGTGTGAGGTCAAAACGACAGCAGTTGACGATCAGGAGAATTCACGACTCCGTCCCCATCCATGACCAGCACATGGACTGACAGAAACAGGGCACGTCGACTTCCGGACCCGACACCACGTGGCAATTTCTCCCGATTCTAACACCATCTTGTAAGCGTTTCAGAAGTTGGATGATCCTTGTATCAGGAACTCTCCCGGTCGATATTTTTCATAACTTCTCTCGGCGGACGTTGCCTGGTCATTTTTGCTGATGAGATGGCGTGGTGCTCCAAATCCCCTACGCTCATCTGCATCCATCGCGTCTTGTCCAGTTTCATCTGACGTCTGACACCTTGCAGCATGATGTGGATAACAATCTAACGGTCGCATGGAGATCGTGTCGTGGCTGAAGAATCTATTCTCAACAGCACATGTCAAAAGGTATCTCCCTATGCTGCGTGGCCGGTGCCAAGTTGCAGGCAATCTGCTCACTCCGCTGTACTGTATCTCGGCTGCCATGTGCTTTACTTCAGACAATACCAAGCGTTCGCATCCAGATTGCTTCCTCTCAGCCTTACGGATCTCGTTCAATCTTGATCACTTGTGATCAGAAACAAGATTTCTGCAGATTCTAGTCCGATTTGAGATATGTTCGACACTGTCTTTTCGATTCAGACGAAAGAGGTCCTCACGATTCGACTCTGTGACGATAACAAAGTTCATGCCCTAACTCCAAACCGAAGTCGAATTTTCGAGAAGGCAATCGTTTGACCCTTCTCGCGTACCCCAACCGCCTACCTTTTCTCCAATATATCATACTCTGGACGTGTCGCTCAACTTACCGACGCTCTGGACTCAACGAGAGTTCAGTCCACAGATTCCGTACCTATTTTTGTCTGCGTCTGCCCCACCGAGCGCTGTAGACAACTCATCGTGCCGCAAGCCATCGACAGCAAAACCCGGTACGCACACAAGATTGGTCGTGAGAATAGGACAATTAGACAACCTCTATACCGTCTTGCATGTCTGAGCCGTCATCAAGCAAGATTACGGCATACCGCTTCGGGGCATTTCATGCTGATCGCTTCCATTGTGTCGCGATATACCAACGATCGGCCTTAGGCAAAGCCGTTGGAGGTTACAACAACGCGGTTACGAGTAGGGCAGTGCGACTTCTTCTCACTTTCTTCTCATAACTATGCTTGAATGCCTCCAAACACGATCGATTGACGACCATCTGTTTCATGATACCAACAGATGCGGTGGCCCTTGGAAGGACCAGCAAAAGTCGGTGAAGACGCGGTCTAAAGTACCTACCTTAAAGTCGCAATCTATCATGACCTATACCTGGGCGCTCACAGCAAGTAATGCACCACACCGCATGTCACCAAACGGTTCGACGTCTCTCGCGTCGCACCGCATAACGTTAACCGGTCAGTATGCATGCTGTCTGCAGCGTCGCGCCAGCAATCATCGAATCATCTGCCCATTATCTGTACGTTTGTCGTGCATACAGGATGAATAGGTAGAATCTTACTCGTAACAACCCCTCGGAAAGTGGAGTTCACTCTCTACAACGGCCACGTCAAACCGCTTCACGATGAATAAACTCCCGCCTTGCAAAAGTGTAAGAAAGTCACAGTCAAACCTACCGAGCATCTCCGTATAAGGATTTTCACTGTGCAGACAATTCGAGATCGTGCACCCGATCGCGCGCAAAAACATCATACTCCTAATGAATGCTAACAAAATGGCATTTCACAGCTCACGCATGAACCATATCTATCTGCAGTATACCTTGCGACCAAGTTGACAGTGAGACATACAGACCGCACCACAGTAATTGTCATCAACGTGCATACCACTGCATATGGGCAAACGCCTTTCATCCACTTTGACACCATCACCAGTCCACAGACCTGTCAAACGCAACGACCCCACGTCGTCCTCGACACTTTTTCGGACACATGCATTAGCGGGCCGCGGTGACAGTTGCAATGTATTAGCGAACCGACCTTTCCGCACCAAACAGTTGGGAAACTCGCGCGAACGCACTTTGAGCGTTTTGCTAACCAGGGCTTTACGTCGTTTGCATCAGACCATAGTCCACACAAAGTGCTAAAAAGGACAGGCATGAAAATGTGGTAGGTACATGTAGGCAATTGCAGACGCGCTAGCACGCCGGTCCGATGAACCCAGATGATCCCCGTCCGTGGGCGCGTCCCGAGTACCAATAAATTATGCTGCAGTGGGAAGTCGATGTCAATTCGAGGATATCAGAATGACACTGTCATTTATGTTTAATAATCATGACTACGCAAACCCAGCCTCCAAGAAGCCACTGGCGGTCACATCAGGCGTCAGACTGGCCTTGTTGTCGCGCACCCACGCTTCGACCCGTGCTCTGTCCACCGTCACTGTGTCCGTGTTTGTCGCGGGACATGTGCTGACCACGTTCATCTCCTTGAGCGCGTAGATGACGTCTTCGGGCAGGACGAACGTGTCTTGCACGATTTCCGCGACGGAGATGCGGTCGCTTTTGTTATTGTTGAGCAGACACCGCGCGATCGCGGCGGACCAGTACGCTTGGTAGGCTTTTTTGCCCAGGCTTGAGAGCGCTGTTGGTGTTAGTAAATAGTCCTGTCGCTGAGCATATACAGTATAGGAGTAGGTCGGTAAGTGCTAGGTAAGAGAAGCATTACGTACGTTTCTCGGGCCCACCGAGACGGCCCTCTCGTCGACTCAACTCGTAACTCACACCCATGAGGATCTGTCCCAGACCCTTTCGCTGCCACGGTGGGAAGACTAGAATACAGGCGACATTGTTGTTGTCCCAGGACATCTTTTCTTTGCTGAAGAAACCGACTACTTGGCGGGCGGATGTCGAGGACTCGGTTTGTACGAGCAGGTAGTAGCGGAAAGTGGTTACGTCGTAAAAGACAGACTTGGTGTCCAGAAAGAGCTTTGCGAAGAGTGAAAGATTCTGTGCGTAGAGCTGGACGCTGAGGTTAGTGGGTGGAGTCCGTGGAGGATGGTATAGGGCGTTACTTTGTGCTCTTCGCCATCGAGCTCGTAGATTGCTTTGTCTCCCTTTTCGTAGACCAGAGATCCTGGCGGCGGACCATTTTGTAGCGGGCAGACTCTCTGTTCCGATCAGTACGAGACTCCATCTTGCCATTGTGTGTGCTGATATAAGTTACCATGTGAGAGAGATAGGGCATCAATTCTTTCGAATACCGGAAACAGTATTGACAAACATAGAGTCGCTCCGTCTTTCGGCCTATGATCTCTTCGGGATAGAACGACGGATACCATGGCTTGACGAGAAGGTTGCCCAAGACAACATGCTGGACATTATTGCTGGGCTCCGAGGGAGGCGGCCTTCGGACGTGCTCTGGTGACCGCGTTAAGGGCGATTGCAACGCCATGAGACCAGATTATCACGGCTTGTCGTCCACCAGTCGACAAATCGCATTGCTGCTACGGTCTGGCAGTCAATAGATGGGTCGATCAAGCATTGAAGCGGTATTGGTCGTCTCGGTATAGATATAGATATACGCGCGAAATTACAAGCCAAAAACGCGGTCGCTCGCGCCAAGACTTTCACACGTCCATATACAGCAGCAGGTCCTTCATGTTGATTGTTTCCTATACTCTACAATACCATCACCAATACCTTCATAACTCGGCTTCGCAGCACAGACATGCGGCTCGAAGCCGAACTGACTGACAAGATAGTCCCTCGTCGTCGGTCCAATCGTGGCAATCCTCGTATCCTTCCACCGCGATGAAGACAGCTCAGCATCATACCGTCCTGTGTCCTTGTCCAACCACCCTAAGCACTCCAACATGGCTTTACAGCCGGTCGGTGAGAACACTACGACCCATTGCTCCGCTACCCCTGATGTTTGGTTCTCAGATAGAATACTTGAGAAGTTGGACCGGAAACTCTGCATCTCCCCAGTCTCGTATACCGTCGATTCCACCACTTTGATCCGTCGCTCGTCCGAGAGTTCTGATGACTGTAGTGTCTTGGGGATGATGTCGCGTCTCTGCTCGCCAACGAGGAACAGAAGAGGTAGTTTCTCGCCTCGTGGATGTCGTTTGTTGTAGTCTTCGAGCATGAATGCTGCTAGTGCCTCTCCGTTGCCCGTCTCCTCGCCTAGAATCGGGCAGGCGAGATCTAGTGATCGTAAACCTTTTGCTGTGGCGGGCCCTACGGCATAGAGTACGAAGTTCGGCGATAGTAATGTGTCCCGCTCTGAGGGGTCGAGAGACTGGACGATCTGAGTGAAGGCTTCGACGGCGCGTTGAGATGTGAAGATTATGCCACCGAAGCGGTCAGATGTGGTTGCATCATTGGAGAGAGAAAGGCCCCCTCCCTTGGTAGTCGAGTGTAGCCAGTCTATTGATGTCTTCCTGAACTGATGTTCGAGCACTGGTACAAATATTGGATTGAAGAGGCCATCCTCGACCGAGCTGAAGTATTCCTCATAGCCGTCTGCTGGAAGCGACTTGGTCTTGAGCAAATATACTGGCAACTGCTTGTTCTGCCCGTCTACGACCATGTTGAAGTCCTCAATCGTTTACTTGTTAGTCTTTCCTCAATATTACACATGGATATACAAGTACATCAACCTCGTCTCGGAATAAATCTATACCATGACGCATGCGGGGGAATGCTTCACTTCTTCACACCACGAACCATCAAAGCACAGACGTCGTGCTTTGTAATCTAGCCCTTCACCTCTCTTCCGACAGTCAACCATGTCATGCCTCTGACACAGAGCCCGTATCCCATAATACTAGCCTTCCTCTGCAGCGTCAAACAAAACACAGGCATGCCCGCCGTCCCCGCCCCCGACTCGGCCACCACCATCGACAACGATGCGCCAAAACAGCTACCCAAGGGTGTGGTCCTCGGACCAGACGGAAAACCGTACGTACCTCTTGGTATTCCAGCTGAGCACCTACTGACCACAACAGATGCCGCTCCTGCACCTCGGTAGCCTCATGGATGGCCATGGCCAAATCCGCGCCCTCGTCGAAAGAGAAGACAGTCAGCACAAGCACACCGCCCGCCGACGCAACATCCTCTCTCTCACCACCGGCCGACTGTCCGCCCGATGTAGAAGAGCTAGGCCGCTCATCCTGGACACTACTTCACACCATGGCCGCCTCATATCCCGAAACACCTTCCTTGACGCAACAATCAGAGACGAGGCAGTTTATCAGCTTGTTCGGCAAGATGTATCCTTGCTGGGTGTGTGCGGGCGACTTCCAGGAGTGGATACGTAAGAGTCAGCCGCGGGTCAGTAGCAGGAGCGAGTTTAGCACGTGGATGTGTGAGGCGCATAATGCGGTCAATGAGAAGCTCGGGAAGAAAACGTTTGATTGTGGGAAATGGGAGGAGCGATGGAGGACTGGATGGAGGGATGGGAGATGTGGTTGATGAGTTCGCGCTGTTGGTAAAAGAATCATTCGCGTCAGGTGGGTACACATACTCGGTTACAGAGGAAGAGACGAGCATTTCTACGGCGTCAGGATAAGGCATAGACCAAGTACGTAGCATGATTACACTTAGCACAGTGTAGGAGTCGGAAGAGCTGTTAGACATGTACAAAGATACTTCTGAAACAATCTATGAACAATACGGTTCCAGCAGCGCATACCGGATGCCTGCCTTTTCGCCAGATCTATTAAATACTCTCAACAAACTTCGTCCTCCTCGGTCTCTCCGCCGACCGCGCCCTTTCTCTCGACTTCTCCCTCTTCTCCTCTCCTTTTCCAGGACTAGGACTTCTACTTCTCCAGCTATCAATCGCCCCCACGAGCAAGTCATTCGCTCGACCGAGACTCCTCCTCATCTCAACCTCAAAGTCATCCAGAACCTTCGCGAACGACGACTGGCTCTCACTTTTCAGCTCCTCTCCAGCGACCGCGTCCTCAGCGTCGACAACGACAGGCGACAACGGACTCGAAACATTCGATAGCGACTTCCTCTTGCGGTGTTTGGCGCTGACGACGACGGAATGCAGCACATTCTCCTTCTGCGGATCGTCGCAAGCGGTTTCGTTTGGCGATTGCTCGGTGTTCGCTACCAGGGGCGCCGACTCCTCCTCCAGCGCAATGAGTATCGAGGCGAACTCTACCGGCGACTTGGTCATGACGACCGTGATATCCTCGCCATCAGCAGTCTTGACAGGTGACACCGACGACGCGCTCGACGGCACCGACGGCGGCACAATCTTCCGTCCCCAGCGGCACTCGGATGGGAAATTGCAGTTGCGCTCGCAGTTCTTCTTCGGCGGTGCAGTAGTAGGAGAGACTTCAGGACTGTTTTGGCGGCCGAAGAGCGGGCTGACGCATGCCTTCACAGCCGACGCTTCCAGCTCATCGATATCCTGCACCGTTCGCCGCCAGTCGCCCCAGGTCGCCCAGCCTTGGTAATCGAATTCGCTGGCGCAGGCCTTGTGGCGCTTGACTTTTGTCTGAGTGCCCTTGCGGGCGAGTACGGTGATACCCGAGCAGAACCTGTGGCCGTCGTCGAGGCAGCGACGGGTTACGCCGAGACGGTATGTGCGGTGGCAGAGGTGACATTGCCACAGCCATGCGAGGGGATCTTTGGGCGGTGGTGGGGCGCTGGCTGAGATGGTCTCCTTCCTGGCGAGTGAGGAGAAGGATTTTGGTGGTGTCAAGGGTGGTGTTACTGGCATCTGCGGCGAGAATGGTACAGTGTCCATTGCTAGTAGGCTGGTGCGGAACGGAGTAGTTGTGATGGTAAGTGTTCTGGACATCTTGCTCTACTATCCTCCAGGGCGTAGTGTGTTGTGAGAGGAAAAATGAAAAGACCTGCTCGAAGAGAAAAAGAATGACTCTACCCAGATAGGAATGATGTACGAATACGGTCAAGCATCGTGGACCAAGGTTTCAGAATTCATATGTCGTTGTCGATGATCAAAGACCTTCTCAGATGGCGCTCTGTATTGCAAATCCTATATAAGACTTCGTACCTCGCTTCGTTACCGAACCACGTTCTTCTTTGTCCTGATCTCGAATTCCTTTGTGCCTGAGTCTCAAATCATGCTTAATCTTTCTTTGTCTGTTCTTTGTCCTTTCCACGTGCTTCGCGCATGCCGAAAATGTGGCTGACATGTGTTTAGATCCACAAATGATGTAAAGGCGTCCTGATACAGATGCGTCATATTGGTCTGTGTATACCTCTGTCGTAGCTTTGTGGACTGGAGGCTGCGATGGTATTGTCGCGCTGTAGTGAATTGACGGGCCAGCCCATGATCCTTGGGCTACGGTCGTGGATGTTTGAGGCATGCGGCCATTGTGTACAAGCAATACGGTACTCTCATCGATCCTGTTGAGGAGTCGAAGAGCAACCAATTGATACAGTGTCAACATCTCGATTTGGCGGTGTGCCGAATGTGGAAATCTGCCATGTTATTGAGTCGCATTCCACGAGTCGGCAGAATCCGAGACAAAGAGCAGCCATGTGCGTGTATACATAAGCATCTTACATTCTTCGTCTCTTAGCGTCGTGTCAATAGCCAAAATCGCGCCACTTTTCTTTCACTGAACCAAAGCGCGAAGAGCTTGGAGCATCAATCCGAACATCATGCTCCTAGCGACGCTCCCAATTTGGAGACAATCAAATACCTTGCCCAAAGCTTCCCCGCTGGCTGCCGCACCCATGACGCTGGTAAGGGCTTGTGGCATACCTCTTTCGACTAGAAGTCTGCGTGCTTTAATGCGGAGTTCGTCTTTTTCTTTGTCACTCGGTGGTTGCGGCCACTTTTTTAGTTCCTCCTCGGTCGGGAGGGAGTTTTCCCTTGTCTTGAGGATTAATGCCGCAAGACCGGCATCTGAAAAGTTGGCATCAATGACAGATTCTTGTATGAGTGATCGAATGGCTTCAAGTTGAGGATTGCCTGGCCGTAGGAGGAATGTCTTTGCCGCTTGTAGCAATGTTCGTCGAAAATTCCATGCTGAGGACAAGGTGTACAATTCGGTAATTATGGCAAACAGTAGTTCGATAGTGACCTGAGTCTCTGGCTCCGTGAGAGGTGGCTTGGCTTTTGGTTTGGCGGACGACTTGCTCGGCGTAGCGCGCTCGGCAGGCAGGTCAGAGGACAGTCTTGCGTCAGGTGGTGCAGTATCACGACTCTGTCGAGCAGACGCTATTGACGCTTGCCTCTCTGCTTCGATATCATCAATCATTGATGGTGGTGGTGGAAGATCGAAAGCTTCTTCGGCTACTTTCGAGGCATTGAGTTGCGAGACTGGTGGTTGAGATGCAGCGGGAGATTGTGGTATCTCCATGCTAGACCTTAGAAGGTTGGTCGATTGTCGTCCACCGTCTGTGCTTGATCTGCCCTGGAAAGATGATCTTGAAGACATGCTAGGTCGTGGTTGCATATCTTGTGAAGGTTGGCGACGTAGGCTTGACTGAGAAGTTCTTTGTCTGAGGCTTGACTGTGTATCAGTCGAATTGCGCGAGAGTGCTCGAGGAAGATCTGTGGGGCGTGGCCGAGGGCTCGCCTCACCCTCGTTCTCGAAGCCGATGCTGCCCATGTAGCTATCCGTCATGTGTGCAGGCGTGGCAGTACTTGGGGTGGTAGTGCTCGAGCGGCTTGGACTTGAAATCTGTCCTGGCGCCTTCTTTCCTCCCAAGACGCTGCCCACGCCCCCGAAAAAGGCCTTGCCTCCACTAGCAACTCCACCAGCCACTCCCTTGGGTGCCTTGGTCAATACATCCATCATACCCTTGCCCATACTGTTGAAAGCTGTTGGGTCTGGCCAACCGAAGGCCTTGCCGCCTGTCTGAGACTTGGAAAGACCTTGATCTTTCTCGAGAAATCTCTTCATGCCCTCACTTTCAGACAGTGGCTGAAAACTCAGAGCATATATGAGGTACCGTTCGAGGTCTCCGCGAAGGGCATCCTTTGTCTGGTTCTTCCAAGTAGGCAGCATGTCGTATTTGTTGGTGAATGGAGTCCCAGTGATGACAGAAATACGACGCAGCACCTCGTGCAATGTCTCAAAGTCTGCATATTTCCGAGCTATCATCCAACCAGAAAACGATGAAGAAGCAGGCTCGATCTGTACCAGGTAGTCGATGTTGGGCTTGCTTCGAATTGTGCCCTTCTCTCCAGGAATGGCATCGTCAAAGATGGTAATTCGTGCGTTGTGCAGGGTTAAGACCGGCTTAGCTGTTGGCGATGCACCCCCTGCTCCAGTTTCGTCCGGCTGCTGGGAAGGGGACAACATCTGGTCAAACGAGGTGAATTGTTCTACTGCGGGAGGTGTGGCGGGTGCTGTTTCCGATGGAAGACTGCTCTGTGCAGAAAGCTGTGCCTGATCGACAACATCGGCGTTGACATTCTCCAGCTTCTCTCCCTCGCTCTGTGATGATCCGGGTGTGAGGATCCCTTGAGTAGTACGTTCAGAGATGTCCTCGCTGCTGCTTTCGGCTGCCTGTCGTTCTTTCGCCCGCAATGCTTCTTCTTCAGCGATCATTTGGTTCAACCTTTGAATCTCCAGCATTGCATCGTCTGATTTGGCTACATCGCGTGACGCAGTGGGCTCGTGAGCCATTTCGCCAACAGTCTCGAGGGTTGTTGCGGCTTGCTTGCCTAACTTGACGGCCTCCGCAGGCCTGGAAGTCGAGCCATTCGAATCTTCGACTCCAGCATCGATGGCTTGCATAATTTCCGGCTCTCCGTCTTGTAGTAAATAGACGATCCAATCATTTATCCATTCCGGCTTTGAGCACATATCCAAAGTCATTGCGAGTACTAGCTTGGACAGAATCTGCTTCAGGAAGGCGTGTACTGGACTGCAATTGTACGCCTTGTGCTCGAGGTAATTTTGTAATATGTCTTCCGCCACCATGTCCAATTTCTTAATTTGTTGTTCCGAGTCCAAGATCCGAGCAAGACTGCTTTCTGGCTTCATTTTGAGATATGTTTCGATCGCTACCGATGCTTCTGCGTTTGGCGATGCGTTCAGAGCAGCGGCCAATTCGTTCAAGAATACAATTACAATCGAAGACGAGTTGGTAACAAAGTCCAGGAATATATCAACCGGCCGCTTTCTCGAGAGATGCGTTGATAGTGATAGTATGAACGCGACAAGGGTTTGTCGACAGGCGAATGGGAACGACTCTTCTCCTGGGATTATCGGTGCATACCAGTAGTTGACATAGTCTCCGATAACAGCAGAGCAAAAGGTGTCCAGAGCTGCTGCAGTCTCCGGTTCGAATGCGCCAAAGTCCAGCTTCTTTCCGGAATATAACATGACATCTGCAGAGCCATCTTCCGGTTTGGCTTGCCCGTTGTCGCCCTGTGTTCCATGTCTGTTCTCCTGCCACTTCCAAACCCGATTCACCACATCCAATCCCAGCTCTCGTCTCTTTCTTTCCTTGTCTGCTGATGCATCATTGTCCCCTTGACTAGCCTGACCCTCCCATGTAGCATGAAGTGCGATTCCTCCTACCACTCCAATGAGAACCAGTCCGACTCTTCCTAGAATTAAATAGGTTGAAGCTCCAAGTCCGACAAAGCAGGCTCCAAGTGTCTCGTTACTCGCATGTGAGAAGAAGTTGAGCGCTCGGTCAACCCAGTGCTGGATCAAAACCGAGGTCTCCGTGCTCTCCGCTGGAGATTGAGTTGAGATCTTATGGTTGACGTTGTGAGATGATGCTGATGTGTCGTCGACCGCGTCCAATGCGCTGGTGGCCGAGTCGGTTGCCGTCTTCACTCCTTCGTCCTGGATCGCATCACTCGCTGGTTTTTCCTCCATATCGAGGCCCGCCGGAGCTCGTTACATCGGTCGTTTACGATTAGGAGACGTCATGGTAACTGTTATGTTTCCACATGCAACTACTCCATCGGTGGTGAAGCTTATCGATAAGCATACCGGTACCACTTCCGACTACATTTAATTTGTGAGTCAACTTGGATTGTAACTCAATTGTACACGACCAACCTACTGCAGGAACTCGGCAAGACTTCGACGTCGAAAACAACGAAAACCACCTGATGGTTACATTCACATACTAAACACAATTCGCCATGTCCACAATGACTCCAGAAGAGCAGTACGCTCTGATCACCAACAACCTGCAAGAAGTGCTCAACCCTGAGATTATTAAGGAGGTGCTTGAGAAGAAGGAAAGGCCACTGGTCATATACTGGGGAACAGCAACAACAGGACGCCCTCACTGCGGGTACTTCGTACCAACACTGCAAATCGCATCTTTCCTAAAGGCAGGATGTAAAGTCAAGGTCCTTCTGGCAGACATTCACGCCATGATTGATGCGCTGAAGAGTCCGGCTGAGCTGATCAGGCATCGCGCTGAATACGTAAGATCTGGAACTGGGAAGCATGGAAGAACATATGGGGCTGATATCGGGAACAGTACAAGTACACGATTACAGAGTTGTTGCGCGCAGTGGGAGTGGACATTTCGAAACTCGAATTCGTTCTGGGATCGACATACCAGCTTTCTGAGAAGTACACGATGGATAGATTCAGGTTGGAATCGACGACGACACAGCACGATGCCCTGAAGGCTGGAGCGGAGGTAGTGAAGCAGCAGAACAATGCGACTCTTGGAAGTCTGATCTACGTAAGCAAGGTGGGAGGAACATCTGCTCAAAAAACAGTACTGATTCCTCGATCAGCCAGTCATGCAGGCCCTTGACGAAGAATACCTCGGAGTAGACGCACAGTTTGGAGGAGGTGAGCTGACGATTTCCTGCGCAACTCATTTGAGACTAATAAGTGGTTCTAGTTGATCAAAGGAAGATTTTTGCGCTCGCGAAGGAAGTTCTACCAAAGATCGGGTACAAGCAGCGTGCTCATCTCATGAACCCTATGGTCCCTGGTCTTGCCGGTGGTAAGATGTCGTCCAGTGATCCAGACAGCAAGATCGATTTGCTTGACGATGAGGCTATTGTCAAGGTATGTTTTGAAACAGTTTGGAGTATTGGCCATGGCTCACGCCTTTGCAGAAGAAGATCAAGAAGGCTTTCGCCCAGCCGCAAGTGGTTGAGGAAAACGGTCTTCTCTCGTTCGTGGAGTACGTGCTTCTACCCGCAGGTGCACTCAAGCACGGAGAACCCAAGTTTGTTGCCGAACGAAGGGAAGGCGAGCCGCTTGTGTACACAAACGTTGAGAAGCTACACGAGGATTACAGAGCTGACATAGTGAGTCCATTCCATACTGAGATACCTCAAGAACATATTACTGATGTTTCCTAGCTCACCCCTCAAATTCTCAAAGCGGGAGTCACAGCAGGTATCATGGATCTGCTCGCACCTATTCAGGCCGCATTCCAAGCATCACCAGAGTGGCAAGAGATCGAGAAGCTGGCCTACCCACCAGCAGTACCGGAGAAGAAGAAAAAGGAGAAGAAGGACAAGGGTTCTAGACACCCAGGTGCGGCCAAGGCTGAAGGCGCCGACGTCGAAGCCAAGCCGGATGGACACGTCGAGGGCGCTGATGCCGACAAAGTCAACGTTGGCAAGAATGTCGGAGAAGCAATGGAGAACCTGAAACTCGCCGGAAAGGCAGTGGACGGCCAATAGACGACCAAAATGAAATGCCTAGAGCCTCTCCAGCTGTTGTGCGCCCTGGCTAGCCCATCCGTGATTGAAAGGTAGACGGTGACAGGTGAAGAGCTCACGCTGTGGCACCACTTTGGCCAGGTATTCCTCATCGTCAACAGTTCCGAGACTGATAAAGGTACCACCTGGCAATGCTTCGCAGATGATGTACATGCGGGTCTGACAAGATGGGCAAGAGTGTCGTTCGATCTGCTTGCCGCTGCCTCCCGTCTCAGTAGTTACTTCCAGCTCGCCGGAGAGGAGCTTGAAACTTGTCGTTGGATCGCTCTCGAGACACAGGATGAACGTCTCGTAGCCAGCAGAAGACCTCTTGCGGCAAAATAAGCAGTGGCAGGTGGCCTGGCTTTATTTAGTACGACGTAGATTGAAACCAGAATAGCAACGTGAAACCGATGGATGTTACTTACAACCATTGGAGAACCGGTGAACTCATACGTGGAGGCGCCGCAAAGGCAAGAACCTTTTGTCATGGTGATACGAGGATGGCTTTGATGTTAGAAGGATCAAAGGTGAATTACTCGTTGTTGATGTAGTATCGTAGGGTTTGACGTTGAAGAGAGCTGTTCATTCACTGGCGGTGCCTCTTTTATATCATCTGACCGGTCGCACCTTCTACCACTCACATGAGGCTGAGTTGGAAGGTGTTGTACATGAACCGTCTTACGACTCCCTGAGGCTGAAGAGACAAATCTCTCGCGTAATCAGTATCATGTCAGCGTTTTGCTCGTTGTCTGACCAATCATTGGGAACGTGATAGACCATTGCCGTTCAACAGTGTACAGACGAGTGTACACACGAGTGCTCGGAGCGTTCAGCATTCGAAGCTGCAAGCCTTTGCGAGCTTCACATATGCCTCGTCTTCTGTGTGCTTACGATCCAGGCTTATGTATATGGTACAGACGTGGTTAACACTTCATCCGGTCAGGTAATGGCTGACAGTTTCAGAAAGGCAATGGGTGTGAGCCTGCCACGTTATCACCGTGCCCCCTCCTTCCAAAGGCGGAGAAGTTTCCCATCATGTTGTTGGTCCGGAGGCATGATAACGTTCACCAACATCATTGTTACTATATGTAGTTCGTCTCTTGGTAATCTCTCTTCTTTGTAATTGTTCGATCCATCTTGATCACTATACTCCCTTTTTGTCGCACCGACACCCTTGCCAAAGGAATGATGAAGGTCTCCAAAGTTTGTCAACACAGCACATGCGGCTTCCCGTGTGCTGACTCAGATACAGATCTACGTATATCCGGTCAAGTCACTCCGACCCATCGAGCCTCAATCAGCTGTAGCCACCAAGCTGGGGTTCGAGTATGACAGACGATTCATGCTCCTTAAGGAGCTCGAAAATGGCAGTCTCGAGAACATGCACGTCGCTTTCTACCCGGAGCTCGTGAGATTCTTCCCAGTCATTAACATCGAAGATGATCATCAGCCAGAAAGGGCGAGCATCAGTATATCGCACAAGCCGGTCCATGGAGATGCCTCGGCGATCACGATCCCGCTGCTACCTGACACGGACTGCCTTCAGATGATGGATATCGAGATGCACAGCAGTCCCACTTCAGCGTACGATATGGGTCGAGACTACAACGACTGGTTTTCAAAGTGTCTTGGATACCGCGTCGTTTTCGCTTATCTAGGACGCAACACTCGCCCAGTATTGATGTCCGCAGATCAGGGCGAAGCTGCTAAAGGGTCCTGGATATCTCCTATATCGAGCTTTCTACCCACCGCCATTGGCAGCCTGATACAACCTCAAGCGAAGACCATTGGTTTCGCAGACTGTGCGCCGTACCTAGTTGTTTCCAACACATCACTTCAAGATGTCTCGCGTCGGTTGCCAGACGGAGAGACCGTGGACATCGAAAAGTTTCGACCTAATCTCATCATCGATGGAGCCGACGAGGCGTGGGAAGAGGACTTTTGGGCTGAGCTCGACTTTGGAGGTACGAAGCTGGATCTCGTGCACAACTGTGTACGGTGCCAGTCTATAAATATCGACTACGAAACTGGAAAGCCTGGGAAGGGAGAATCCGGCAAAGTGTTTAGGAAGCTGCAATCTGATAGACGAGTGGATAGTGGGGCAAAGTATAGTCCTGTCTTTGGCCGCTATTCATTCTTGCATGGGAACAACGAGGGACAGTCGATCGGTGTTGGTGATGAAGTCGTTGTCACCAGGAGGAACGCTAAGAGGACTGTATTCGATTGGCCTGGTCTAGGCTAAGCCATTTGCCGAAGCTGGACGACCGCCAGAATGCGATAAGTCCCCTCGATTGCAAGACCATAGTCCATTCAGAAATGTGGCGAACATCTGACTTCAGTCGTCCAATTGACTGTCGAAGCACTACATGCAGTTACCTATTCCGATCTGGACACAGGCGACACGGCCCAGGCGGTATCTTGAGAGCTTGTATGATCCGCGACCTGCCTAACCGGAGACATACTGCCACAACCATATTGCGACCTTAAAATTGGAGGTATGCACAAAGAGACTTCCGGTCGTCATCTATCGTATTGAGGCGCTAAGGAAACACTCATGTTTATCTATCCTCTGTCTAGTAAGGATACTGCCGCACTTCGTCCTCTTTGCTCACGTCTAGCCCGTTCGCAACTTGCTCCTCGTGCATCTTGTCCAGATACTCGAGCAACACATCACCATACATTTCCTCGCCCTTGTACTTGCTGACATCGTCACCCCAGCTACGGATACCCGACGCCAGTCGACCAGGCACGTACGGCTCCTTGCTAATCTCAGTGATTGGATGAAAGTACGTCCTGATGGTAAAGACGACACCTCCCGACCTCGGTAGCCTAAAATAAGATCAGCAATAGCTCACTCAGGACTACGCCTTGCACCCACCTTCTCAAGCTCTGACGCTCAGCTCGAAAGTAGTGATGCTCAATAGCCTTGTTCTTCTCCGCCGTAAACCATCCATGGCCTTCATTATCCTCATTTCCTATACTCGACGACCAGTCAAGGTTGTTGTCAACCTGGATGAAGTAGTTGTTCCTCAACACCGGCGCCTCAGGCTTGACCCTGCGGAAGAAATTCAACATTCCCTTCTCCAACTTCTCCTTGAAGCCAGGCACATCACCACTGTCACCGTCAGCAAAGATCCTCTCCTCATCCCACAACATACTTACCTCGTATGGATCTCACTAAGCCCCATACCAAACTTATCCTCCAGTCTCCAAAACCCCGGCAGCAAAATCGCGCCAGCAGATAGGTAATATTGACCATCCTCGCGCTCAAACATGATCGCCAAATCATCCTGAATCAGCCTCGCCGCCAGCATCATGGGGTTCTCCTTCCGCCCATCAACCGTCAACACCTCCTTCCTGACATCAAACACCTCACCGCTGTACAGATTGTGGAGTCCATATTCCGTCGCTTCGAACAGACTCGGGTACCGCTGCGGCAGATAATCCGCCAGCTCCTCGAGCAACTCGACCGCGCCGTCGAAGACCCGCGGATCGGACTCGGTCTTGCAGCACTTGTCGCCTCGCTCGAGGATTCGCCGCGCTTTGTCCGCGTGGTAGCGTGGGTATTCGTTGTCCAGCTCGATCCATTCGTCCCAGTTCATTGTGCGTAGACCGAGGGTTATGTTGTATTTGGGCCCGTGACGGAAGGGTCGGTACGGGAGTGGCTTGGTGGTCTTCAGGTCCCAGTTTGGGTAGGCGGGCGCCGTAGGTCGCGTGAATGGGACGGGATCCCATGTTCCTGGTGCCCGGGTTGGAGCGGCGAGGGGCTTCTTCTCTGGGTCTGGCGAGCGTGGCCGTGATGATGGGGTCTTGCTCGATTGGTGGCGGTACACTAGGTAGACGGCTAGGACTGTGAACAAGGCGAGATAGAGAAGGACTTTTGGCTGGAGGATGTTTCCTGTTTCCAGTGATGTGAGACTGTCGGCGCTGCGATGTCGCATGATCCAGCGTTTGGCGTGTTCTAGAGGGGCTGACATTCTGAGGAAATGCCTGGGCTTTACAATGGGACGATGGCCGTGGTGTTCGGTTTGAGGCTAGAAGAATAAAAATGCCTACCGTCTAGTTTCTGCTGAGCGACAACGACTTACATATATACCTACTTGTATCTATCTATACAACAAGCGGCATTGTTGAGAGCTTATCTCGCACGTTGTATGTCGAATAGGTATCGTGGTGCAGCACCCCGCTGAGTTGGTGGAAACCGGATCTCTTTACCCGATCGGGTTAGCGCTATCATCCCATGCAATGCTCATGCAAGTTATCTACCAGTACAATGTTGTTCTAGGAGATCTATATTATTGTACATATATTACTCTCTGTTGACACATGTTTCGATCTCATGCTTGCCACTTCTTCTGTCGCAATAGACAATAATGACCCCATTGCCGCCTGTACTGCTCTGGAATGATCTCCCAGTCAGGCACCCAGAGCATCCTTGCCAGGAAATGTGTACGTGCGGGATCCAAGAACTCAAGACACTTGATGCGGTCAAAGTTTTGCTCGTCTGCAATGTAATCTGGCTCGTTGACTGCCGGCTTGGTTCCTGGAAACGACGAATCGACCAGGAAATGGCAGTGATCGATGCTTGTCTGCGAAATATTAGTAGATGTTTATGGATAGGGTAGACAGTGCTTACATATTTGCCTGGGTCTTCCTTATTCATGTCGTTCATTCCAGGTGGAACAAGCCATGTACCTGGCCAGATACCGAAACCAGTTCCCGCCGTGCTGAACTCTCCTGGTAAGAGACCATCGAAAGCACTCTTGATGAACTTGCCCTTGACACCATTCGGAAGGTGGTAGTGACCGGGAAAGCGGTACCACTCCTTTCCAAGGCATACCGTGTCGCCAGGTCTCGACATGTTCTTCTCGAAAAGGGGCTTGTAGATGCTCAGCGGCGCATCATAAGCGGACGCAAGTCCTGCCATGCGCAATAGTCCGATCAAGATGGCGCCAACGGCGAGTGTGGCGGCAAACCCAAACTTGACCTGACCTGGTACAGCACTCATCAGGCTGTTCTTGTGGCGAGATCCAAGGTGCGTCAAGAGGATATGAACGGTGATGGCCGCATTAAGAGCGATCAATGGGTAGATGGGGTACATGAAGCGCTCCTCCTTGTGTGGTTGAATGGTGAAGATGCAGAGCCAGAGGTACATTGGGGTCACAAATGTGATGTTGCGAATGTACGACTGCTTGGTGGCGGGCTTCTTGAGAACGAGATCCTGGTAGTAGACCAACGGCAGGGTAACTAGAGCCAGCAGCCACCAGAAGTGAAAGTTCAAGAAGAGATTGCGGGCATAAAAGTGCCATGGCTCTGTGCCGAAGATGTTGGGGCCCTTGCCTTCCCAGGCAGACAGTACATTGTACTTGACAATGTTAAATGGAACGAAATTTTGCTCGCGATAGGCCATCAGCTCGATGACGAACTGGAATGCGCCAACAAGGACTGTTCGGGTTGTGCCGTAAACGATTCTGACTCCCAGCTCCCTCAGCGATTCGGTGTAGTAACCAATAAGGAACTCCTCTCCCATGAACGGAATGATAAGAGCACCAGAGAATGGCCAGGCGACGACTGCTGCAATACCAAAATACATCATACCGTCTGCTGTGTTTGCGCCTCCTCTCCAGTCCATGAACGAAGCCGTGCCGAGCATGGTCATATACATTGCGAATGCGGATGGTAGAAATGATACTGAAGCATGAAACATGCCCGGACTGGCAAGCATGATGATGGTGAAATAAAGACCAATACGGGCGTTCAACGTCCTCGAAATTTGGGCATAGAGTCTTGCCTCACACGCAGCGCAGACAAGGCCCAGCGCGAAACGGAGAAAGTAGAACTGGAAAGCTTTGGTTGCCACGAGTAGTCCAATACGGCCAAAAGCAGCTACTCCGGCATGAAGAGCTGCGTACAACCAACTCCGAATGGCATACTCTGGCGAGTACTCCCAGGTTTGGAATCCGTATCCGCGATCCAAATAATGAGCTGGTTCCCAGAAGTTGAAGACCTCATCGCAGTCCTGAATAGGGGAATAAGCGGCGGAGATGGTATGAGCTGCCGCGAAGATATAGAAGGCTGTCAATGGCCTGTAGTACATGAAATATGGGTCCTTTCGTTTCTCCCTGGACGGTCTTAGGCAAGTCATAAAGCTCAATCGCATTACTTACTGGAGCTTGTATATCTCTGTCCTCTTCCATTTACTTGCCGCACGAGCATCCTCTGCTTCTTGGTTGCTCTGTTTCTGCAAAGCATCTGCTTGCTCCTGTTGAGCAAGTCGCATGTACTCCGCCATAATGGAGATCACAATAACAACAGTATATCGGAGAAGAGAACCTGGAAGGCCACATAACAGTCTCGATTGTTTTCTTGAACGTGGACCCTGACGGTTGAACGAAGGTTGCACTAGTACGCTAGCGCGTCTGCCTGCAGATCTTCGTCATCTTCCCCAGATTTGAAGTTCGAATTATTTTGAAGAAATATTGGAACGACTGGAGCTCTGTCACAAACATTGAAACCTTCCGAGCCTCAGTGATTGGAGAGAAGTTTGATTGAGTCTCTGGTTTTTAGCGCTTCCGGTCAATCAATCTTCTATGGAAGCAGACTTCAGCAGTCCAAGGCCTACTAAAAAAGCTCGCATCGAAGATCCAGAGCAGATTGTAGACATGGCGGAGCAGGAGATTGTTGATGATCTGGATGATCTCTATGGTCCAGCATCTGTCGAAGCAGCTCAGATCAAAACAGAACCTTTTGCAGAGATACAAACGCCGGTCGAATCAAGTCAAAACACATCGACATTAGGTCTACCTGGTCTTGGTTCGAAGCAGACTTCTGTGGCAGAAAGCCGCGATGCGACCTCGGTCCCAGCAGACGAAACCATGAGCGAACCAGCGACCAGCGTTACCGTGAGCAAGCAAGCAAGCGTTCAACCCGAAAGCACCATTGTCGAGACCGAGCGTCAGGCTGCTGATGTGGATGACTTTGACTACTATGCAGAAAATGCAGGAGAGAAGAATGCGCCAGCAGAAATTGGAATTGGAGAAGAAATTCTGACGAAGGCTGAGCTGGTGCCAACACAACCTGAGAATACTACCATACTCGAGCCAAAGACCGAAAACGAGAAGCCAATCAAAGCACAAGACGATCCCGATTTCATGGAGGCTGCAAATGCGCAAAAGAGCAATGAAAAGGCTGAGTGGCAGTTTGATTCGTCAGATGCGGAGTCGTCGTCGGCCTCGGACAGCGATACATCATCGGACGAAGACAGTGACGAAGAGGATTATGAGATGCTGGACCCGGCCACCGCTGCGCGCATGCTCATGGCCGAAGAAGGTGGTGATGGGGACGACGACGAGGGTCACAAACCATCGACAAACTCTCAACTGCGTACAAAGAACGAGCAGCCTCCTGAGATTGTTCCCAAGCCGGATGTCACGGTCACTCCAGAAATGAAGATCACAGTGCTTGGAAACGTGGAGAACATTGTGGACAACTACATGCTCATCACCGCGCAAACCTCGGGAGAGTATCAGGTCCTGGAACAGGGTTCAGTGTTGTGTCTCGAGGACCGTACTGTGATTGGTGCTGTGGCTGAGACGATTGGCCGTGTCCAGCAGCCGATGTACTCGGTAGCATTCACGACGAAGCAAGAGATTGATGACATGGGCATGGTCAGAGGTACCAAGATCTTCTACGTCGAGGCACATTCGACCTTTGTCTTTACACAGCCATTGCGTAACCTCAAAGGTACAGATGCTTCGAATTTGCACGATGAAGAAGTGGCGGCAGATGAGATGGAGTTTTCGGATGACGAGGCAGAAGCTGCATACAAACGTGCCAAAAAGGAGGCCAAAAGAGGCAACAAAGCTGGTGGTAAGGCCCCGATGCGCAACGACGACAATTCATATGCCGCTGCCGATACCTACCAAGCCATGAACTACGACGATGTGGAAGGCGATGAGATGTACACACCATTGGCTCGGCCATCAAATCTTCAAGATATGATGACTGGTGGTAGACCTCCGATGGGTCAACGTCCTACACGCGGAGGCCCTGACAGAGGTAGAGGCCGTGGAGGTCGCGGAAGAGGCGACCGTGGTCGAGGAGATCGAGGCAGAGGTGGTCGAGGAGGTCGTGGTGGAATGGACGACAGACAGCGAAGAGGACCTGCCAATTCCTACCCAGACCAGCACAACAGCAGCCCGCAAGCTGCTCAACTGTCGATGCCACCGCCTATACCATTCCAGTTTCCGGCAGCTCCAGGTGCGCCAAGTGGCTGGCCGCTCCCTCCACCTCCACCACTACATTCTGCTGCGAACAGCGGACAAGCTCAACCACAGGCCAATCAACAGATGGTCGAGTTCGCTGCTGCTTTACAGCAATATCAGCAACAGCAGCAACAATATGGTCAAGCCTACCAATGGCCACAGTACCAGCAGCAACAACCACAGGCGTCTCCCTCGGCTCAAATGCCGTACCAGTATCCTCAAGCGCAGGGTGGTCACAATGTGCCAGGAGGAACATATATGAACCCGGCCTTCTTCGGTCAACAGCAACAGGCGCAGCAACAGCATACGCAATACTCACCGCCACCACCTCCACAAATGTACGGCCAGAACGGGCAGAGCGGCCAGAACGCTGGATCACAGATGGATCCGAACTACCAAGCGGCGCTACAGCAGCTGGAGATGCTACGCAGGATGCATGGCGGCCAATCATGATCAAACAGGCCTGGAAGGGTAGTCAGGGTATCAAGGACAAAGTTTATTCAAAGACCATGTGGCAGCACCTCGACCTCAATACTCCCCGGAGAAAGCTCACGTGCGATGGAAACTGTGCAGGGCGATGGCAGACGGGGTTGGCTCCACCCAGGGTCATCCCCGCAGAGCATGTCTGATGTACAGTATGTTACAGATAGGAACGAGAGTAGATTCATCAGGTCTTTTCCAGATAATTCAAATAAGATTTACCAGGTGAGTATGGAATAGTTCCCATCACCCCTGATATCGTTCGATGAGAACACCTGTCTCTATGTCCGAGGAACTCAATTCCAATTACAATTCCAATAGATTGCCAGGGCAAGTCTCGGTGTCTCTCGTTGTCGCTCGTTAACTGGACAAGATCATGGACTGATTATGCACAAGCCCTGTAACCATGCAAGGGTTGATCTATTCGTAGCACACCAGATCCAACAATGGCCAGTCATAAACTTGAGATCTGTCAGTGCCATGCACCTCGATCGCCTTGTTGGTCCTGGCATCGCAATCGAGCACGAGATCTGTGAGCACGCGAGTTTCAGGCTGCGGCACGCTGCAGTAAAACAGATGGTGTTGATAACGAAGACTTGGCATGTACAAGTCAACGGCCACATGCACGCTACATGTATGGAGGCTGGAGAGTTTCGTCTGATGGATCCTCGGCTCATATCACAAGCTGAATGTAGTTCTTTTCTTCCGGTATCGGGGCTAGAATCTGGCCAATGAGAGGACGAGTTTGCTTATCTCTGGCTGACCGAAAGCGGATTAGCGCTGAACCCTCGTCATTGTGATTGCGATTGCGGGATGTTCCTTCTACGATCAACCGAATCCCATGTCGACGAACATCGTCTATCGCGATACAGATATAGCAGTCGCTCTGGGGTACAGCAGCCACCTCCATCATCTCTGCCGCGTCAGCGAAGTCAACAGCAAAGTCACGAACGACAAAGACACAGCAGGTTTTTAAGAGAAGACGTCCACAGAGGCTCAAATGTCAAGCATTATTGAAGACAGTCGGTTGCGCTAGCCGCAAGTCCTACCTACCCGACAAACCCAATATCACTGCAGGGTCGAATTCTAGACGAATTTCTCGTTTTCTTTACATAATATCCGCTGTTCAACCTGACGCCGTTTGCACCTGTCGACCACAATTCTCCTGCCAATTCCATGAATCACAGGGACGCAGAGATAGAGGCGTGTGGGTTTCACGCCCGCCACTAAAGAAAGCAAATACGCCGGTCGATCTGCACCTCAAGAGGCTGCGCCCTGTCGCTTTTCCCGATGCGTGGTGCACTTGGCGGCCAGAGCCCAGAGATAAGGAAAAGCAGAAAGAAGCAGCCCGAGTGCCAATCTCTGGTCACTGGTACAGTACAGCAGTCTTTTCGCGGGGGCACCAGAAGGCAGTTGCACTGTAGCTGCCGGGCGCGTGAGGAGTTTCCAGACCTTACGTCAATCGATGGTCAGATCGAAACTGTCTTCACCCTTTCTCTTCCCCGTCCGTCTATCCCCGTCTGTCTCCGCTAGTGTTTTCGACTGTCACTGGCTCTGTCACTGGCTCTGGCTCCAGCTAATCAATCAAGGTACCCTTCTTTGACCTGGCCCTTCACCCGCATCCGACCTGTGAGTCGTAACCCAATACTCGAGCAGCCGGTATCTCGTTTCTAGCTAGTCCGTGCCACCGTCCCGAGTAGTTCCCTAACTCGAGGTCCTCACTTCTTATACTCGTTATCTCCCACTTTCCTCCAGACCACGCGACATTTACTTCTGATCGCCCGTTGTTGATCAGGTGCTGTCAACTTTTTATTTCATCTCGTCAGACCTTTTCGAATCGAGTCTTGTTGCTGGCACTGGTGTCACAAGCACGACTGACGACACGCTACCTACTTATTACGACACAACATACCATATTGTCACAGTTAACCCGCCATCATGTCGTACGCCTGGGTAGGAGCCCCAACCGTGTTCAATGGCACCAACGCGGCGCTCGGAGGCGATTCAAGTATGTTATGGGCAATTGACATGAATAGAACTGTTTTATTGACTCGACGACAGACACCGAAAACCTCAACCAATGGTACCAAGCAGGTGACCAGGCATACATTATCATTGCCTCTGCAATGGTTCTGGTCATGATTCCAGGTCTCGGTTTCCTCTACTCTGGCCTTGCACGAAGAAAGTCGGCGTTGAGCATGATCTGGGCTTGTATGGGTTCCTTCTCCATCATCACATTTCAATGGTACTTCTGGGGTTACTCTCTGGCTTTCTCACAGTACGCGACCAACGGATTCATCGGAGACTTGAAGAAGTTTGGACTCATGAACACTCTGGCCGCACCTTCGCCTGGATCTCCTCTGATTCCAGATCTTCTCTACGCTTTCTACCAAGTATGTGCTCTAAAAGCTGCATGCAGTATCATCTGCATCTCGTACTGACCGATCTTACAGATGCAATTCTGTGCGACCACCGCTGCAATCGTCGTCGGTGCCGTCGCTGAACGTGGTCGTCTGATCCCTATGATGGTCTTCATCTTCTTCTGGGCCACTCTCGTCTACTGCCCCATCGCCTGCTGGGCATGGAACGTGAACGGATGGGCATACAAGTGGGGTGTTTACGACTACGCCGGTGGAGGACCTGTCGAGATTGGTTCCGGTCTTTCCGCTCTCGCATACTCCATGGTTCTCGGTCGCCGTCAAGAGAAGATGATGCTGAACTTTCGTCCACACAACGTTTCTCTTATCACTCTCGGAACCGTCTTCCTCTGGTTTGGATGGTTGGGCTTCAACGGTGGATCTGCCTTTGGTGCCAACATGCGCGCTACCATGGCTTGCTGGAACTCCAACTTGACCGCCATGTTTGCCGCCATTACTTGGGTTCTTCTCGACTGGAGACTCGCTCGCAAGTGGTCTATGGTCGGATGGTGTTCCGGCTGTATCTCTGGTCTTGTTGCTGCTACTCCCGCTTCTGGTTTCATTCCACCATGGGCTTCCGTCATTCTTGGAATCGTCACTGGTCTTGTTTGTAACTTTTCCACCAAGAGTATGTCGTTGTACCGTTTTGAACAAAATTCAACAATACTAACACTCTTCTAGTCAAGTACTGGATCCGCATTGACGACGCTATGGATGTGTTCGCTGAGCACGGCATGGCCGGTATCATCGGTCTTCTCTTCAACGCCATCTTTGGTGCTTCCTACATCATCGGTCTCGACGGTGTCAACACTGGTCTTTACGACGGAGGTTGGATCCAGCACCACTGGAAGCAGCTCTACATTCAATTCGCTTACATCGTCGCTGCTTGTGCTTGGGCATTTGTCGTATCTGCAATCCTCGCCTACGGAATCGACAAGATCCCAGGACTCCACCTCCGCGCATCCGAAGAGGCCGAACTCCTCGGTATGGACGACGACCAGCTCGGCGAGTTTGCTTATGACTACGTCGAGGTCCGCCGTGACTACCTCGCCTGGACCCCAGCCAAGGGCGAGCCAACCGCAAACTCGGAGATTCCTCAAGGCGAGCGTCATGGCATCCCTGCACACAGCCAAATGCTCGAGGGCAAGGAGCCTAGTGACATGGGCAGTGGATCCAGCGGTAACGAGCACACTGGTATTGGTGGTGACCGCCACGGTGCCGCCTACGAGAAGATGGAGCGTGGCGGTGATAACGCATAGATGCTGTTGCCTGCCTGCGCGCGCGATTTTTCTCCTTTTCGTTTGACATGATATGATCTGTTTGTCGGATCTTTGTTGATAGAAGCACGATTTTGTTACGATAGTATACCCGAGTTTGAGCCCATGTAGGCTATGATTGTTACAGATATTGACAATAATCTTTCGAGAAAAGTATTCCTTTCCACCGACTGTCTCTCCTGTGCTGCCATCCTCTCTAATAATAACATGACTTTCCCAACGACAATGACTCCACGACCCCGCTCCGATTCAGATAGTTGCGTATGCATCATATTACATCATATTGCATCTCCTATGAGCGGGCAGTGATCGGATTACCCAGATGCAAAATCACATGCTACAGTACTGTAGAAGCAATCAACAATTACAGCCGTGATATTAGCCAATCGGAAGTCTAGCCTATCCATGACCAGCACTGACCCCACCCCAGCATACTACACCATCCATTAAGATAGCTCACATCATCTCAACGACCATCACTACTCTACCACACTCACAGAGACTATCAACATGTCGCAACATCAGGAAAGCCACGCCCCCGGCGCAAACGAGCAAGAGCCTCTGCTTGGCCGCCCCGGCGATGCTGCCCTCCCGGCAGAACAACCGCTATACAAGAACCTCATTCTCGGCACCGGAGTAGTCGCACAAGCAGGCATCTGGCTGCTCGCCGCCATCGTCTGGGGCTCCGTCTTCTCGCACCCAGATAAGCTGATGCTGTTCTCCGCGCATCCTGTACGTTACCATGCCTCCACACCTCACCTATTCTCGGCCCCATGAGGAAGTAAACCAAGTCTAGGCCTTATCACTGATACTACTTTCACAGCTTCTCAACTCGTCCGCCATCCTCCTCTACATCCAAGGCGTCCTCGTGCTGCAGCCCACTCACACACCGGAGCAGAAGAAGCAAGGAACTTATGCGCACGCAGGGCTCAACGGCGCCGCCTTCGCCGCCGCCGTGGCCGGGCTCGTGATAATCGAGATCAACAAGTTCGCGCACAAGGGCACGCATTTCGAGTCACCGCACGCGATCCTGGGTCTCATCACCTACATCCTGCTCCTCGTTCAGGCGCTGGTCGGCTTCACGCAGTACTTTGTGCCGGCGCTGTATGGCGGCGTGGACAACGCCAAGAGTGTCTACAAGTACCACCGTATGAGCGGATATGTTATTTTGATCTTGATGTTTGCGACTGTGTGTGCGGCGACTCAGACGCCGTTTAATGAAAATGTCCTGCAGATGCAGCTTTGGGCTGTGATTGTTGCGAGTGTTATCACGTTGGCGGGGATTCTGCCGAGGATTAAGATGCAGAAGTTGGGCTTCAAGACACAGTAGATGGGGTAGGAAGTGCGATGGAAGCGGAAGATGGGCGGTAGATAAAGTGTTCACACCATGGGACGCACGGGGTCGGTCATGTGCGAGTTGTATATAGTGGAATGTCTGATGATCTGAATGTTCTGAAGCGTAATCCATCTAGCATAGTTTAGTTCTGAAAAGCGTCTTTTCACGTTGAGCTCTACCGAGTGATTGTAAGTACTGCTCCTGATGTGTCTCCTTGAGCGTGGTTTTGAGCGTCCGCTGAATTATCTACCTAAGTTTCTGCCGAACGGCATGTCATCTGCTTAACTATTCGCAAAGGCCGCCCTCTCCCTCAACTCGCCAGAAGGTGTTCGAAAGACCGAAGTAGACGATGGTAGATCATGCAGCGCTACACTAGCATTTCCCGCATCATCCTGCGTCTCACCCCGCGTGGCCAGAAGATGAGACCTGATCCAAGGTCGGAGATTGAAATATCCTCCGCAAGCGAAGATACCGATCCAGAGTATCAACTCCACACTGTAGATGACGATTCCCAGGATATCGATCGAGGGCTGGAACAGCACCGACAGCAGCGATGTCAGATCTCCTAATGCATCAATTCCGCAGAAGATAAACGAGATCCCCCTAACAGTCCTATGGATGTATATGTCGAGATAATGCCTCAACACGCCGAGTGCGAGGAACAACGCAGCCAACACGGCCATGAGCGTCACCGGCCAGGTCGTACCTCTACCTACGCCAGTGCGAAGCGCGAACACCAGCCCTACTTCTATGCCAGCCATCAGAATCGCAATAGGTCCGACCACAGCCAGCGATCGCTTGACAGACCACCTGCGCTCATAGTAGTATACTTGGATCCATGTCGCCAAGCTCAACGACGTAAGCAGTTGCGGCTGAATCTGTAGCGCAATGTTAAAATTCGAGACGATGTTGTAGACGCCAAGGGGTACGCCTGCCCACGCCCAGAGCATCATCATTGAAGGCTGTAGACCGGTTGCATTGTGTCGACGGTAGTTGAGGATGATTTGCGGGATCAGCTACCACAGAGATGAGTATCTAGGGGCTTTGTATAGTCCGTAGTTCGAAAAGAGCTCAATTGAAGAGAGTATGAGTGAATTGAAATGCCTACCTGTACTGACCAGCATACCTACCTTTTGTCAATGGTGAGACTCGGTCGAGAGCAGTAGGTGACTCACTGCGCCGAGTGTGCCTAAAACATTGGCTGCGACTGGAATATTCATGATCACGAAGTTAGCAGAAAGTTGCTGTGTCGTATGCTGATCAGGTTGATGATCTGGATGTGGTCGTCCTTCGCCAAGATAGGCAGTCAGGCAGGCAGCGACTGGAGTGGACCCTGAAAGTGGGCCCCGAATTTTGGCACTCGCGAACGCTCCGGAATATCTGTGCTTAACTTCTGCTGTTGACTTCCATTGAGTCCGTTACGACTATACATCAAGGTCTTTCTTATACATGGTCTTGCCATAAACTCGACTGAATCCCCTGTTACACTCACCGTCTACCGTTACCTCGCTCCGGTTATTCCACAATGGCTGAACTTGCGACTCCGTCCGCTGCTACCATGGGCACAATGAACGCCGGTGCCGACGGCCCTCCAAGCGCAAAGGCACCTTTCTCTTCCAAGCCTGAGAGACCAGATGAGGAGGCATACAAGAAGGAGCTCGCCGAGGCTGAGAAGGCTCTGACCTCTGTTCAGGAGAAGCAGGTAAGATCATACTGGTCTCTTACAACGACCATATTACTGGATCACGCACACTCGGACTTTTTGTTCCGCATCCGGTACTGATACACTTCTATAGAAAGCAATCAAGTCTAAGCTCGACCTCGCCCTGCCAAAGAACCAGGACTCCCCAACCAGCAAGCGCCGAACCGAACTCATGGAAGAGCGCAACCAGATCCGTACTACACAGCAAGCCGGCAAGTCATCTCGCGGTCAAGTTCTCGACAAGATTAAGCGTCTTGATGAGCAGCTCAAGTCTATGCTCGCCGAGTCCAAGACTGCCCGCGGTCGTGTTCCTTTCAAGTCCGTCGATGAGGTCCAACAACAAATCGACCGCCTTCAGAAGTCTGTCGATGCCGGCACGATGAAGATTGTCGACGAGAAGAAGGCCCTTGCCGAGATCTCTTCCCTCAACAAGCAAAAGAAGACCTTTTCTGGATTCGACGAGTCACAAAAGAAGATTGACGCCGTCAAGGCTCAAATCGCCGACCTCAGGAAGACTATGGACGACCCCGAGTCCAAGGCCCTCAGCGACCGCTACTCCGCCATCTCCGCCGAGCTCGACCAGATCAAGGCCGAGCAGGACGAGGTCTACAAGAACTTGAACTCTTTGCGCGACCAGAGGACCAAGATCCATGAGGAGCAGCAGACCAAGTGGCAGGCAGTCAAGGACATCAAGGACAAATACTACCAGGCAAAGCGCCAACACGCCGAGTACGAGAGAGAAGCTCGCAGGATACGCTTTGAGAAGAGCAAGACCGAGAGGGAGGCATACGAGTCTGGCAAGAGAAAGCAGGTTGCGCAACAGAAGCTCGAAGACGCCAGCGCGCCCGCTTACCAGGACGAGATCCTGACCGCTCAGGGTTTGATCCGCTACTTCGACCCATCTTCCGCCGAGGCCAAGGCTGCCGCTGGACCAGGCAAGTTTGCCGCTCAGGCCAGCCGCACCGTGGATGAGTCTGGTTTCAAGGGCACCAAGCTGGCACGTAAGGGCGAGGAAGAGGAGAACTACTTTGCCGGTACCGGTGGAAAGAAGAACAAGGGCAGAAAGGGCCGTGTTGACTCACCAGCCCCAGCGAACGAAAAGTTCAACATGAGCATCGGTGTCATTGAGGAGCTTGCCAAGGTTGGCGTGGAGCCACCAATGAACTCGGGTGATGTTCCTTCAGTTGTTGAGAAGCTCAAGCAGAAGCTCGCTCACTGGAGAGACGACCAGGACAGGAAGACCAAGGAGGTGAGTCAATAATTGTGTGCTGAGTCGAATATGAAGACCATTTCTGACGTGTTACAGAACATTGCCAAGGCCCAGAAGGAGATCGACCGCCTCGAGGCTGATGCCAACGCTGAAGGTTCGTCCAAGCCAGCCGAAAAGACAAACGGCCACGCAGCTGGTGGTGCCGAGCAGGAGAACGGTGACGCAGAGGCCACCACTGACGAGTTGGAAAAGATCAGGATCGAGGACGCAGGCGCTCCGGAGTCATAGATTGGCTGTCCGACTAGACTAATGTCAATGTTGTAGACGAGTGATGTAACTCTCGGCGCTGTCTTTTCTTCACGTTTGTTGATAAAGGAGGCCACCAAAAAAGTGCATGGCATTTGGTTACGGCGTGGGAATTTTGTGGGCGTCATGTCAGATTAGCAAGCAAGAATTATTCATACATGCGTTTGATCGTTGTTATACCGGTCATGACCCTTCTTCAGTTAGCCTTGGATCTGCTCTACCATTTTTGACTGCGGATAGCACGTCTTTTGTGAGAGCATCTCTCTCCTTTGTATCGACGACACCATACGCTTCCTCAGCTTGTCTACAAATGCTCTCCTGCCAGCCGTCCTCAATACCACCAGGACCGACCTTGATTTCCTCGCCAGCCTTCCAGCAATCCCGCACAGTCCCCCCGATATTCGCCATGAACGCGCTGAGCCCACCGGCACCACCACCAGCATGATAGCTCTTGAAGGGCCCATTAACAGCCCAGCGAGGGCCCATACTCGTCTCAACAATAGCGTCCAGATCCCGCACACTCACGACACCATCATTGACCAGCGATATCGCCTCCCGGAACAACGCAAACGCCAGCCGGTTCGCCACGAACCCCGTCACTTCCTTCTGCAGCAACACCGGCGTCCGCCCCACGCGCCGCCAGTACGCCATCGTGCGCTCCACGCAGGCCTGGTGCGTCTGCGGCGACGGCACCACTTCGAGCAACGGCATCACGTGCGGTGGGTTATAGGGATGCACGACGAGTAGTCGCGTCTGGTCGCTCATCGAGCCGGCCTGCGTGCTCGCTGGGATGCCGGATGTGCTGGACCAGAAGAGCGCGGTGGGCGGCGCGTGGGACTCGATGGTCGGCCATATCGTCGTTTTGAACGCCGCGTTCTCTGGGCCTTGTTCTTGTACTATGTCGGCGGCGGCGACGGCGGTGGCGAGGTCTGGTTCGATGGCGATGCGCTCTGAGTAGTCGTCGAAGATGCCGCTGCTCGACGAGATGTATTGTGGTAGGGTGCTGAGTATGTGCTCGGTTAGGTCGGCCCGTGTGTCGTGGATTGTCACGTGCGCATGCGGGTTACTGGTCAGGTGAAGAGCCGCGAAGGAGAGGCCGATGGTGCCTGCTCCTATTAGTGTTATGTTGGTTTTGGGGGTGGTGGCCGGATGCGAGGAGGTGTGTAGGCGCGCGAAGGAGTCTTCGGCTTCTGTCATTGGTGGTGGACCATCTACGTCGGACGGTAGGGACATGATAATCAGGATGTGGCTGCTCAATATGTCGCTGGTGTTGATTAAGGTACGGTGATCGTTCCTGCCGGGGCTGGTCTTTTTCCCCGCAGTTCCCCGCATATCTCCATCACTTTATCACCACCGCTCCCATGACCCGAGGCGCCCGCCGCGTGGTTGTATAGGTAAGTAGGTATCTCTTTCATACATTTCAAGGTATATCTCGTGTTTCTTTGCTCTCTGTTGTGTGGAAGAATTGATCAAGATGCCTTTCAAGTCACGACAGCCCGATATTGACCGTAAGTCCATCTGGCCTAATGCCCAACATTCACTGATCTTCTAGTCCCCAAGGACCTCACTGTCTGGGACTGGTTGTTCGATTCGCCAAAACATTCGCCACTTCACAAGCATGCCGATTCTGATCTCGCTGGCTATACCAATGCTGCAACCAAGGAGCGCCTCAACTGGAGACAGGTCAAGGAGGCCACCACCCATCTTTCGACTGCACTGGTAAAGAAATATGGCCTCCAAGAGGGTCAGACAGTGGCTCTCTTCAGTCAAAACACTATCTGGTACCCGGTCGCGATGTTCGGAGTCCTCCGAGTCGGTGGCGTTGTGTCAGGCGCCTCACCAGCATACAACATCGAAGAGATGACCTATGCATTGAAGACTGGTCACGCCAAATTCCTCATGACGCATCCAAACTCCATGGAGGTGGCTACCGCGGCAGCAAAGAACGTCGGTATTCCCAAAGAGAACCTCTTCCTGCTCGAGGGCGAAATGGACGGGTACACCACGATCAAGGAGCTCATTGCGATGGGCAAGAAGTATGGTGAGCAGGATCAGACTCCCGCTTTCAAGATACCCAAGGGCAAGACCAACTTTGACGTCTGTGGATATTTGAGCTTCAGTTCTGGCACCACTGGTCTGCCGAAAGCTGTGAGTCTGCTGCGTATCCGTTAAGCACAGGAAGCTTATCGTCCTTAGGTCATGATCGCTCACCAGAATGCGATAGCGCAATGCTTGCAGGTCCAGCAAATCACACCTGCTACTCACCGCAAAGTACTCGCGATATTGCCCCTATTTCACATTACAGGTCTGGTCCACGCTCTCCACCTACCAGTCTTGATCAATGCAGAAGTAATCATGCAACCTGCCTTTAGCATGAAGACAATGCTTGATACCGTAGTCGAATACAAGATTGCCGAACTCCTCCTCGTACCACCGATCCTGATTCGCATGGTCCGCGACCCAATCGTTGACGAATACGACCTCTCCTTCCTAACGCGATTCTCCTCTGGCGCGGCACCGCTCAGTGAAGAGATCATCCAGCAGCTCAAGCAAAAGTTTCCACAAACGGGATTTAAGCAAGGGTACGGCATGACCGAATCATGTTCCTGCATCACCGCGCACCCACCTGAATTTTTCGACTACAAGTATGCGCACCAAGTCGGCACAATCTGCGCATCAACGACCGTCAAGATCGTCAAAGAAGACGGCAGCGAGGCTGGGGTTGGAGAGGATGGCGAGATCTACGCCAAAGGTCCACAGATCGTGATGGGGTATTTGAATAACCCCAAGGCGACCGAGGAGACGTTCGACAAAGACGGCTTCTTGCACACCGGCGATCAGGGCTCGATTGACGAGAACGGAATGATCACCATCTCGGACCGTATCAAGGAGATGATCAAGGTCAAGGGCATCGGCGTCGCGCCCGCTGAGTTGGAGGACTTGCTGCTTGGCCACTCCAAGGTCGAAGATGTGGCTGTACTTGGCGTGCGAGATGACTATGCTGGTGAGCTACCCAAGGCATTTGTGGTGCTCAAGGGAGGTACTACTGGTAATGAGGAGACTGGACGGGAGTTGATGAAGTATGTCAAAGACAGAAAAGTGAGGCATAAGCATATCAAGGAGATTGAGTTTACCGACGCCATACCGAAGAGCGCGAGTGGTAAGATTCTGAGGAGAGTGTTGCGAGACCAGGCAAAGGGTGGGAGTAAGGGAACGGTTGTTAAGGATGCGGTCAAGGAGAAGGCCATGCTGTGATAGCCATGTACGCATAGTGTTCGACTTGCCTTAGCCAAGCCATGTAAGCTAGGATGAATACCACTCATGCGACCATTAATTGCAAACTTGGGTGTATATCAGAATGAAGTAAGCACAGCGCAGGACGCACGTGACCATCGGCTAATCATCGGCTAGGCACACGCGGTTCTGGCTGCCGCACAAAGATTTGCGACGCCGACTTCCACTTCACTTTCCAGCGAACTCGGATTTTTCGACAACACACATCGCCAAAATGCCAACTCACGCCACCAAGACTCGCAAGTTGAGAGGTCACGTCAGTGCCGGACACGGTCGTGTCGGAAAGCACAGAAAGCATCCCGGTGGACGTGGTCTTGCCGGTGGTCAGCACCACCACCGTACCAACATGGACAAGTACCACCCTGGTTACTTCGGAAAGGTCGGTATGCGATACTTCCACAAGATGCAGAACCAGTTCTGGAAGCCAGTCATCAACCTCGACAAGGTAAGCCAATAATTCGTCGTCCAATGCATTCAGCAAACCATTGGGGGACACATCTTGGGAAGAAGTTTTATACTAACACTCCCACCAGCTCTGGTCCCTAATCCCAACTGAGCAGCGCGAGAAGTTCCTCTCCAACAAGTCCGCCGACACCGCCCCAGTCATCGACCTCCTCGCCCACGGCTACAGCAAGGTCCTCGGCAAGGGCCGTCTCCCAGAGGTCCCAATCATCGTCCGCGCCCGTTACTTCTCCAAGGACGCCGAGAAGAAGATCACCGAGGCTGGTGGTGCTTGCCAGCTCGTCGCATAGATGTCTGATACTCAATGTCGCATCTTGAAAAATTCGTTTCTTTGACAAAAGAGCAAGGAAGTCTGGGGAGGATGAAAGATACCACAACATGATTTGTAGGGCCTAGGATCCCTACTCTCACGCATCAATGGCGTTTTGGGCGGGATTCGGCTCTTGCAGCGTGGTGGCTGAGGAATGCGACTTTCGTAGTTACTTCAATACGAACCCCATTCCTGAACAAACCAATTACCTCTATCTTGTCCCGCTGGGAGAAGTGCTGTGTGCGTGATTCTGTCGTCGTGTTATAGGATGATGGTGGACTTCTGTCTGCTGTCGTAAGGTGAGTCAAGACTCGAGCATTCATGATGTCTTAGTTGATGTCCTGTTGTGTGTCGTATGCTGTCCTCGTCTCACGACAATGTTTACTTTGCCCTCTTGACACAGAGGGCCATTGACTGGTCTGACACGATGCACCTGTCGCATCAACTTGCAGCGCTGCCTCCTGTTGTCGATTTCGCCTCCTCGTTGCCGCTTTTATGTTGATGTGGCTTGATACCACGCAGCATGTCTTGTTATACTGATCAAGAATGGAAGCTATCGGTTGGACTGTAAGCAATAGATCAAAACGAATGCCCAAACGTCGTTGTCAACCGCTCAACATTGCGTAACATTCAAATATTTCATTTCATGCTGGAAAGAAATTCCTCTGACGAAAGAAAAGGTCATAAGGTAGTATATATGGGTATAGCACTCCATCCATGCACGTCAATGCACTCTCACGCAGGCCATCACGCGGCTTCTCTCTATCGTCAGCATCACTGACCCGGTCAACCAGCATGGATCCCGAGGTCCTTCAATAACACGATCTTAGGCACCAACTACCTTCTCCGCCTACGTCCACCGTCCTCGTCACCTCCTAGAAGACCCCCGGTGATGCGCTTGAACAGACCTCCCGCTGTGCCCTTGCCACTAAGCATATCCTCGATCCTGTCAGCAAGTGGATCGTCACCGCGTTGAGCGACAGGATTACCTCTGCCATCGAAGCGAGGGGGCAAGTCTTCAGTTGAGTCAGAGCGTGCGCTTTCAGCAGTAGCCGAGCGTTCAACACGCGGGCGTGGGCGTGGCGTCGTTTCGGAGCGCGAACGGCGGTCGTTGCGGTCTTTGCTGCGGCGTCTGCCTTCCGCTGGGGAGGGGCTGGAGGGTTCGTTGGCGGGGTCGCGTTCTTGAGAGCTTTCTCGATCAGAGCGACGACGGTGGCGGCGTCTTTTTCGGTCTTGATCTGCGGACGAGAGGGACGCCACTTCTGCACTACGGATGCGGTCGTCTTCGTCATCGTCGCGATCATCCCTATTTCTGCTACGACTTCTGCTCCTGCTTCTGCTACGACTGTTGCTTCGGTCTCTGTCGCGGTCGCGCTCTGCTCTGCGACCTGTGTTTCGGTGCTCCCTTGTTTGTTCTGGCGAGCTTGCGCCATCGGAAGGTGGCAAATCGAATTGCACGCCTTTTGGTTTTGGCGTTCTCATACCATCTACAAAATCAAATGTCAGTATGCTGGTTCATGTGGGAGGCGCAAGGCAAACGACACGCACCATGCGAATCGTCGGCAGAATCAGCAGTAGCATTGTTACCGAAAGTCGGACTCACATTTTCCGGTCCCGATCGGCCATAACGTTCACCGCCGTAACGTGGGTCTTCTGCATATTGATCATTGGCAGGAGAGTACCCTTGCTGTGGTGCCTCTCTAGAGGCATGCTCAAAGTGATCAGCAGTGCCAGGCTGTGGTGTTGCACCGGGTGGAGGTGGGTAGTCGGCAGGATTGTATGGTGGGTATTCGCCTGGTGGATATTCACCGCTTGGGTACGGCGCTTCTCGGGGAGCGTAATCATTCGCTGGTGGAGGTGGGAAAGTGTTCGTCGATGGATAATAGTCGTCATGCTGTGGTGGGTATCCGCCAGCGTGTGCACCCATGGGAGGTGGAGAGTAGGAACGATCTCTGGAGTGATCTCGAGAGTAGGGCTCGCCTTCCTCATCACGGCCTGGTATCCTGTTAGTCGAAAGACAAATGGTATTGGCTCAAGATGTGACTCACGTCTTCTTTCCCTTTCAGCTCGCCTACGTTCATTCCTCTTAGTAATTTCGTGGGCTGCTGCTCCTGCGACACCAGCCGCTGCTGCTGCTTCAGCTAGACCTCGTGTCTTACTGCGACTGCGACTTCTGCTTCCTCTCGAACGTCTCCTATCTGGACTGGAATCGCTTGATGTGCCGCGGTGTCGACGTCGATATTCGCCAGGCCTATCATCGGGTAAGATTGGGTCTCCGCCATATTCTATAAGAGCGGGATCACTTGAGGCCCGGCTCATGCCGGAATCTTCAGGATAGGGTACGGACCTTCCACGTGATCTGCTTCTGCTTCTGCTTCTGCTTCTGGACAATGGTCTGCCAGGACCAGGACCGTTGTCGACATCCCTCGTCTGGTTCTTGGCCTTGTTACGCTCATACACTCCGGCAAGCGCAGCACCACCCAGACCAGCAGCAATAGGGACTTTCACGCCGCCGCGACTACGCGAACGACCCTTGGCTCCTCTGGAACGACTTCTTATACGTTGCCAGATACCCGCTGCGGCAGCAGATGCAAGACCGGCTTGGGCGATCCTGGCGTTGTTGCCTTTGGCGCTTGCACTCCTTGGTCGCTCCTCAATAGACTGTTCGACGACTTCGACGGATCCACGGCGTCTGCGAGACCGGCTGCGACGCTCGTTTACAACGACTTGGTTGTTGGCTTTGTTTCGATTGCGCAAGGCATAACCGGCAAGCGCACCAATTGCGGCCACTGCGGCCACACTACCTACTTTGCCCAGACGAGGCTGGCTCTCGCTTCGACTGCGGTGCCTGCGGCGCCTGCTCTTGGAACGACGTCGAGATCGGTAGGTGTCCTCTGAACTAGACCCGGAATGCGAGCGGAAAGCTCTGGATTTGCTTCGAGCCCGACTAAGAACTTCTGCACCCACAGCGCCCAGAGCGGCTCCGGCGATATCCTGTCTACCTCTGTGACCCGGATCTTCACCTTGACGTCTGCGATGATGACGAATCAGTTCTGCGGCGCCGATACCCGCGATTGCACCTTCCGCAAGATGACGACGATGGTTGGGCGAGCGAGAACGAGAACCGCCCCATGAACGAGAACCACCAGTGACCTTTTCACGACGAATGGCGACGTAGTCCTCATCACTGCTGTATCTGTCGTCACCGTATTGAGAAGCCGAGTCTCGTGGGCGTACATCTTCGCGGCGGTAGCGATCGCGGTCGTCATACTCTTCGACTGCTCCTCCACCTCCACGTTGCGGACCGCGGTCGACTTCGCGTGTGGTCCTCTCGTAGTAGTAATCTTCGTCGTCACGGCGACGTTGTGGTGGAAGAGGCTCTTCTCTACGAACCATCTGTCGGTCTTCCCGAACTTCATCACGCTCGATAATCTCATAGTGTGGCTCTTCCTCGCGGCGCAAGACTATTGGTTGGCGAGCTTCCTGTATGATGATTGGTTGCGGATCTTGACGAATGATGATTGGCTGAGGTGAATCTCTGTAGTATTCAATGTCTCGAGAGTAGCGTTCCAGCTCATATGGCTCTCGTCGTGCTTGGGGTGGAGAATCTTGTCGTATGATATCGCGTTCGATCCTGATCTCTCGTGTCCTCTCTTTAGGTGGTGAAGGTGCGCGCTCATATCTGGGCTCTCTCGTGCGCTCAACCTCGCGTTCTCTTTCCAGTACCCGGTATTCGACATCCCTCCGCGGAGGTGGTTGACGCTCATAGTCGCGCTCTCTTTCAACGACCCTATAGTCTACTTCGCGACGATCGATACGGTAGCTTTCGCGATCCGAGTGTCTTTCTGAGCGATCGTCGCGTACTGACCGAGTTGGCGAAGACTTCCTCACAATCAGCTCTCTCTTCTCTACCACATCATCATCGCGGTCAGGAACTCGGTAACGGCGGACGGTTGTGTAGGTTCGGCCACCGGTTTCCCTGTCCCGCTCCCGCTCAGCTTTATAAACCGTCGACATGCTGGCGGAAATGCGGGGAGTTTGACGTCTGTTGTGTCTCTGATCCGATCGTTTGGCTGGTGAGTCGTGAAGATTAACAGGTTGTCAAGTGTAAAAGTAGACGAAGGTGGGCTGTGATTGCGCACGACGCACAGACGGCGGGGTGTCGCAAGAAGGCGTAAGATTGCGCCGCGAACGAGTGGAAGAAGGTGGAAGAAATGAACTTCTTGGTGGCGCTGAAGGCGAGATATGAGCTCAAGATAGCAGTGTATGCCTTTCGAAAAACGTAGTCAATTCTGAAGTTGTTCAGCAACGTTCGTAAATATGAGAAAGATCGGCAGAGGTAAAGAGGGGACTGCAATGGTTGAAACGAAGCGGCTGCAATCGCCGTGTTCATGCGGGCCAGGATGGTGCGACAGTCAAATGCCAACGCAGAGGAAGAAAAGAGAAGAGACGCATGCGAGTAAGGTAATAATCATCTTCGCACCGAGCTCTTTGTAAGGCAAGTGTACCAAGTGCCCCTTCTCCTCCCAGCCTCCTACTTTGTTTGAACGAGATCATCAGGCTACATCTGCAGTCTTTACATGCCCTGACGTAAATTGACTTTCCCTTTCTGGGTCCTTCCCGCGCCGTTACCGAACCATGGTGCTCATCCCCTCTATTCTCGCTTTACTCAGAAGACGACGATGTCTATTAGTGTTTATTCATAACAGGCTGATTTTAGTCGATGATGGAATTCGTAGGCAATGTATCTTGGATACTGGGAGGGCAATCGTCGACTTATCCACTGTCGAAACCAACACCTTGCTTCCATGTTTGTATCAGGCATCATTGTATACCAGAATATGGTTTAGGCCGCAAGGTGCTCCTTACCACATATCATGAAGTAATACCTCACCCTTTCATTGCTAGTGATTCATGCACCATGACTGTATGTTACTCGAAGCCATCTAGCGGGTAACAAGCACAACCTTTCCCACAGCTTTGCTCTGCTCCATGTGCTCATGTGCAGCTGCGACCTCTTCAAGCGGGTAAACTTTGTCGACAAAAATCTCCGGTTTGAAAACACCGGACTCAACCTTCTTGACCACCTCGCCAACAATTCTTTCGACACCTTCAGCCTCCTCCTGACCCGGCTCCAGCGAGTAAAATGTCAATTTTCTCGTCGGCGGGATCATGGCAGGGGTGAAGTCCTTCATCGCCCATTGCTTGGTCAAGACACCGGTGACAACGAGTGAGCCGTTTCTGGCCAGACATGAAAGACCGAAGCTCTGAATGGTGTCGGGTCCGACGAGTTCCAAAAGACAATCGACACCGTTCGGTGCTACCTGGGGAAGCTTCTCCTGCAATTCGTGCTCGAGGATGACGTGATCGGCTCCTGCTTCCCGCAATTTCGCAGCTTTGGCCTCTTGCCTGCTCGTCGCTATCACTGTGCAGTTGGCGTCTTTGGCGAGTAGAAGCGCCCAAATGCCGACAGACGAGGTCGCGCCGTGAATCAAAAGGTTGGAGCCTTTCTGCAGTTGACCAGCAAGGAACAGAGATCCGTAAGCTGTCCACATGCTCATTGGTATGGTACCTAGAACGTCCCATGGCAGATTGGTCTTGAGTAGGCGAAACAGTCTTTGAGAAGGACAGAGAACGTATTCCGCATATGATCCGTCGTAGGCCTTGCCGCCTCCATATATGAATCCCGTGACCGGATCGCCCTGCTTGAACGTGGTCTCTGATCCGGCGATCTCGACTGTGCCGACGAACTCCTCGCCAAGTACGGCTGGAGGCTCCTTGTGAAACTCGTCCACGAATAGACCGAACTCTGGAGGAGCAGGTTCGTCACCGTTGCGTCCGCGCAGTTCTGCCCGGTTTAGTCCAGCGGCTTCGACTTTGATCAAGCACCATGTTTGAGATGGTAGCGTCGGCTTCGGGTATTTCCTATCAATCTCGAAGCAGTCATGTGGTGAATCTTTTCCCGGTGAGACCAGCTTAACGGCTTTCATCGTACCATCGGGGGTGTTCGTCCAGGAAGGCATGGTTGGGAGTGTAGTGTACTTGATTGAGGAAGGGGGCACTTCGTTGATACGGAAAGACACCTACTCATGAGAAGTTGACAATGTTTACCACATGATGGAAGGACCCTGTAGGTACTCTACGGCTGTTACATCAGGCTTACGCGCTGTCAGGACCCGAACGGGTCGAACGGAAGATCACCACAATTACCTTGCGATTTATTGCTGCGGCTACCATTATGTTACCTATCACAGCTGACATTTTGCCCTCTTGTAATATCGATTCCAGTAAGGTAGTCGCGTATAGACATCAAAGCGCTGTTGCCTGATGGCTGCTGCTGCCTCTGCCGCGGTGAGCCATGACCATCGGCTGACTCATCAGCCTTGGCGCTCCTTACGGTATATATTTCTGCTCACCTCCCACCAACCCTGTCTTTCTTTCTTCATACTTACCTTGTTGGGACCGGGGCGATCAAGAATGCCTTTGGTCTGCAAGCATCTCCTGCATTGCACAGCGCGGCGAGAGGCTGGTATCAATCTCCTTCGGGGGCTTGTCCGGCGGAATTTTTGCTTTAACCCTTGCGGTCAATCGCTTTTCATTGATACTTCCACTTGTTTGTGGGAGGTTGAAGAAGAGTTTTTGCCTGTATGATGTGTCTTTGTAGATGACAGCACCCTCTTGTCCTCTATGACCAATCATCTGCATGCGTTCTTCTGCATGTCTGCTGATGTCCTGATGTCGCGTGCCTCGAGGCTGGGGGGTGAGAGAAGTGCTGCGTGATAGTTCTGAAGGTGGCCTCGCGACGTACACGATCCGGAGGATGCAGCGTCTTACCTGCGATATTTGTAGATGACACTTTTAGTGATTGTCCATGCCATAGAGTCTGAATGTGCAATGATTGAGTGCTGTCGAACGTGCTGTGCGATATGGCTTGACCTTTCACTGTTAGGCCAAGCTTGACGCGGAAGCACTGGCAGCCTGCAGTGAACCTCCAGGCGGACAGCTTCGCGCAACATCACTCATCCAGCTCCATCATCATCACCACTTTCATCGACATTTGCGCGCTCCCACAACTAGCTCTTGACCCTTCTACAACTTCAACACACTCTTGATATCTTTGGTAAACATCACAAAGCACGATCAGCATAATGGACGCCTTGGTATCACAGTACACCCGGCCGACTTTCCAAAATGAGGGCTATCAAGAGCAAGAGCAGCTTGAGCTAGTCGACACTCTCCCATCTCTTAATCTCAAATTCGCCCTTCCTCCAGTACCTCAAGTACGTTCTTGATCTTTTTGTCTATACCAGTCACTGACAGTACAACCCCAGGCAACGTCATGGCTCCGCGCAATGACCGACGACCACTCCAACCCACAATGTCCCATCAAGATCGCACACGGTACCACGACCCTCGCGTTCAGATTTCAAGGCGGTATCATCGTAGCCACAGATTCGAGAGCGACGGCAGGGAACTGGATTGCAAGTCAGACGGTGAAGAAGGTCATTGAGATCAACAGTTGCTTGCTGGGAACAATGGCTGGTGGCGCTGCTGTGAGTACTGAATAATGGAAGAGAACAAGGGACATATATTGATAGCCAATAGGACTGTCAATACTGGCTCGCGTACCTGGGTATGCAATGTCGCCTCCACGAGCTCAGACACAAGCGCCGTATTTCCGTCGCAGCGGCGTCGAAGATCTTGGCCAACCTGGTCTACTCATACAAGGGCATGGGCTTAAGCATGGTAAGTGCACATATATAACGATCCACAACCACATCTAACGCCAAACAGGGTACCATGTGCGCGGGTGTAACAAAGGAAGAAGGACCGGCACTCTACTACATTGACAGCGACGGCACGCGACTAGCAGGCAACCTCTTCTGCGTCGGCTCCGGTCAGACCTTTGCCTACGGCGTGCTCGACGCCGAGTACTCGTACGACCTATCGGAAGCTGACGCGCTGGAGCTGGGCAAGCGCAGTATCCTGGCCGCTACGCACAGAGACGCCTTTTCCGGTGGTTTCATCAACCTGTACCACGTCAAGGAGACCGGATGGGTCAAGCACGGCTTCATGGACACAAATCCTATCTTCTGGCAGACGAAGCTGGAGAAGGGCGAGTTCAGTAACGTCACTGCTGAGATGGACTAGCGGAACGTGGTGGATGTGATGGCGGATATTGCATGATAGCAACGGCGTTGAGTGGTCACCCGACTGGATTGTAACAACAAGGCAGACAAGACGATAGATTTTGACAGGACATTCAAAATACTTGTCTAAGCTCAGATGGTATGGTACTTGTTTGTGAGATATGATTGTCATGAATTTGAAGGCCCGAACTGTATATGCGAAGCAAATGGTAAATCGAAAGCTATGGTAGATGCAACAACTCCGCAACTAAAAGACTGGTATCATGAAATCGCAAACTCCGCCTCGACACAAAAGTGAAGTAAAAATGCCCGTCCAGGCCAAACAAAGCGTTATAGAAACGTCCAAGCCGCTCTCTCAATCTGTCTCTCTAGGTCATCTTCTCAAGTGCGTCAGAAGCCAGGCCATCTTTCTGGATCAGACAGTTCTCTCCTCGTTCTGCGATCCTCAATCCATCCTCATATTCGTGAACCCATCACGTCTCGCAGTCGGGCTCCAAGAAGCAAAACTGTCCGCCCTACCCATCGCGGGCCTCTCTAACCTTTCCGAATCTTCTCTCCTTTCGGTCCTCTCCGGCGTCGGGCTCGCGGTCGGCGAGTTCTGGCTGAGGTGCGGCGAAGACTGGGCCGAGGAGACGCTGGCGGGTGAAAAGGTGGGCGGGTTCTCGGTCTCGGGCGTTGCCATTGTGGATGAGGTCGTGGAGGTCGGGTACACGTATTCGCCGTCGATGTATTGCGCGCCCGAGGCGAAGGTTGTGCGTTTCTCGCGGCGTGTGTACCGTTGCTCGAGTCTATAGAGCTCAAGCTTAGAGCGCAGGGAGTCCATTAGGCCCATGTTTGCGGAGGTGTTGGGGGATAGTTAGGGGAGTTTGTGGTGTGTTGATGTGAGATGATATTGGAGCGAGCGTGATCGCGGTCGCAGAGTGGTCGATTGAGCAAGTGGTTGTGGAATCGAGTGCGTGAGCAAGTGGATATATCTCCAATCGCGAGCAGAATGTGAAACGAAAGACGGTAAGGAACGAAGTGCGAAACAGCCACGCAAACGGTGATTCTCAACGGTAGAGACGTGTAGAAATGGAGAAGACGATGTACGAATTCGTCAGAGTTACGAAGGGCCCCCCAATTGCAGGGGCCTCCCTCACCAAATCAATGGCTCGGGTTGAAGATCAACCAGAATCAGGAGAAGTCGGGCCCACGCGGCTGTGCGCGACTGCCCGTTCCCCGCTGAAACGCGCCATGTGCTGCCGGATCGCGTGGTGGCCGAAGTTTGTTCCATTTCTGCCGGCTGAGGTGAGCTTTCGTAGATTTCATTTCGCAGGATCATGCTCTGGACCGAAGATCCATTGATGTGGCTACCTCGCAGGTTTAATGGAGTCATGTATAGTGTAGATCTGGAGCTCTATGGCCATACCGCGTCTCTTGGTCTGGTGCTCGTGTGCACGAAGGCGTTCATGCAGGCTGTGTTTCTCGAAGGTCGGTCGAAACGAACTGGCGAAGTATGTTCATTTGCCGAAAAATCATGGAAGAACCTTATTGGAGAGATTGATGAGATGGGCTTCTTCACGCGATCATCGTACTCTCATCCCATATTAGATCGGGCAGCAGAAACTCAAAGTAAGGAATACTCATCCTCGTCTAATCGCATCGTACATGCCTAAGTTATGCTGTAGTTCCCTCTCAGCAACAAGCCTAAGTAATCTATCTTGACTCCAGTCGAGCACTTTCTATCTAATACGAGCCCCTCTCAACATGCTTCGCTCAATCTGTGAACATTACATCACACTCATTCACATCTTCGACTCGGCGTCGATGTCCTCGAGCTGACTATCTTGACCGGTTGCACTCGATTTGTTTGAGCCGTTCAGCAAGGCGATCGTCGAGATGACATCCGCTGGCTCCAGAACATGCCAACTGGCCAGCGTCTTCTTCGAGCTTGCACCGACAGTGACGGCAAAGACATTCTCTGGCGGAAGCGAAGAGTTCTGCAACGACCTGAACATGTCTGCAGGACTTATTAGCTTCATGTATGTGCGGGTGACAAGATGTACTCACCCTCGTCCGTAGTGTCATCGCCTAAGCATAACACAAGCTCCGGAGCAGCTCCAGCGTCATCACCATAAGCTTCCACAAGCCTCTTTGCAATCTCACCCTTGTTGACGAATTTAGGTCGGACCTCAATGTTGGCCTTTCCAGGCATGACCTCGACATCCCACTTCTTGGCTACAGTAGCCTCGAGGTGCTTCTTGCATTCTCCTGCTTGATACTTTCCCAGGTTAGGGTCGGCGCGGCGGTAATGCCAAGTGATAGCGATCTTCTTGCGTTCGATAACACTGCCGTGTGTACGCTCGGTGTAGTGCTGGAAGACCTCGAGTACCTTTTCTTGCCAGCCCATGTCTTCTTTCTCTGTAAGGTTCTCCCAGTGGTCATCGTTGGGGTGACGGAGGAAGCTACCATGCTCGGCACTCAAACCAAGCTGAGAAATGTGACCAAGCCACTCTTCCAAGAAGCTCTGATCTCGTCCACTGATGATCCATACAGAGTTCTTGGGGTCCTCCGCGAGCGCCTTGAGGTTGCGAGTGACACGATCCGTCGGGATGGCAGCGTTTGGGTCTCTGACAATGGGGGTGAGAGTACCGTCGTAGTCAAACATGAACAGCCTTCTCGTCGAGTTGATGTAACGAGCACGGAGCTTGGCCTTGTCGAGTGCCGGTGTTCCTTCGGACGAGTCGTTGGAGGCCAGGTTTGTCAAGAAGCGTCTAAGGAATCGTTCAGTCCATCTCTGAACTGTGTTTTCACGAACATATTTGTAAATCTCCTCGTGCATCTTGGCTTTTGCGTCCGGAGACATGGTGATGGCGTTGTGGATTGCTGCAGCAGTACCACCGAGGTCCCAAGGGTTGATGTGGATCGCACTCCGGAGGCTGTACGCTGTACCGGAGAATTCTGACAGAATGAGAGGACCGTGATCGAACTTTTGTGCAATCACGTATTCCAAACTGGTGGTGTTCATACCATCTCTGACGCTGGTGATCAGACCAAGGTCGGCGACTCGCAAAAGTGCAAAGTATTCCTCCCTAGACAGGTACTGTGGGTAATGGTGGACAGGGGCATATCGCAGCGAACCGTATGTGCCATTGATACGGGCAACTAGGTCGGCGATCTCATTGGCAGTCCTGTCTGTTCCACGTTCCTTGTCCTCGATACTAGTTGGGCTGGTGACCTGAATCAGAACAATCTTTTCGTGCCATTCAGGATGGCGTTCAAGGAAGATCTCAAAGGCTTGCAACTTCTGAGCAACACCACGCACAGAGTCGAGCCTGTCTCTTCCGACGATGACTTTCATACCGGCGTATTGCTGCTTGATACCAGCAAGCTTCTCTTCGACGAGAGGATCACCGAAAGCAGCTTCTTGCGTGCTTTGAACATTGATACCAATTGGAGACACGTCGATGGCAATGTGCCTTCCGAAAGCTTCGATACCGTTCATGGAGGCCTCCAGACTGAAGGGAGGACGTTGACAGCATGACTTGAAGTGATCAGCATACGAATAGGCCTGGAAACCGATCATGTCGGCGCCAAGCACGCCTTCCAGAATGTCCTTTCTACGGCTCAAACAGCGGAAGAACTCATAACTTGGCCAAGGAACGTGGAGGAAGAAGCCAATGTTCATGGTTCGGCAACGCTGGCGGAGGATGCTTGGGAGGAGAAGGAGGTGATAGTCATGAATCATGACGATATCGCCAGGCTGGTAGACCTCCATGATCCGTTCGGCAAAAGCCTTGTTCAAGCGATAGTAGTCGGCCCAAGCCTTCCTAACTTCTTTGCCGTCTGTAGGCTCATTCTGCTTGTAGTGAAAGAGGTTGTACAGTTCGTGCTCGGCGTAACGACGCCATTTGCCCTGGTCTCTGAGGGTAGCAACGTCGCCTTGTTCATCAAGTTCGTCCAGAAGCCAAACGGGCACGATCTCGCCCCCAGTGTTATCGCGAAGAGCTTTGTCCAAGCTGAGTCTGTCGGCTTTTGAAATGCGTACGCCCTCAGATTCCCCAGTCTCGTGGGTATGGGTGGCACTGCTGACCGGAATTGGCGCCGAGGCTCTACTGATCGGTTTGAGCTCGATTGGAAGAAGATCTCTCTGTGTGGCTTGCTGGTTGACAGCAGACTGTTGCCGGATTTCACCAGTCCAACCAACAAGAGTATGCTTCCATTGGGTTTGCTCGGAGGAGAGGTAGGATAGAGAGTCGAAAAGAGCAGATGTACCACGTCTAGAGCTTAGGTTCCATGGAATGGTTCGACCACTGGCGTGGATGATGGAGTAAGGTACGCAGAAAGCGGCACTGATGATGCGTCCAGACAAGTTGAGCGAAGGGTGTTCCGACTTTGGATCGCCGTCTGATTTGAAGTTTGGCTTGGGAAGAGTACTCAAACGACGCATGAGCTCGTCTCGTGTGCGGTTGCCAGCTACGGATTGGGGGCTGTCGCTGAACATGCCGGGGTTTCCATTGCTGTGGGGATTGTAGTTCTGTGTCCATTAGCTTCTGGTTGCTGCATAAATGAACATTCTTTCCAGTCTTACAGGGTCGCTGAAAGGATCACGAGTGAAAAGGCCTGGTGTTGGAGGCACGGAGAACTCGTCTCCTGCAGGGTGATTGGCGGCCATGTCGATACGTGCTTAGTTCGATCTGTAGCAGAGGCGACTTAAGCTTGCCCGTGGCAGCTAGAATTGAAAATTGCTGGAAGAGGGTGAAGCAATTATGACATGCTAGAAGATTTGATCTGAGTCGCGGTTTTTCAGGCAATGGCAGACACTATCTGCGAAGAGGTGCTGTTGTATGTATCAGGGTCGATATATCTTATAGCGCTGTACCCGCAGTGATCTGCAGCAGGGGGAGATGGAATTTGACAGCTGACTGCAATGTTCGCCTAGGAGTGCAAACCCAAAAGATTGTTGAAGGGTGCAATTGAGTCCAAAGACCAGGACGCAGGGTATGTTAGGTCTCAAAGTGGGCTGAGAAATCGATAGAAGGTACAGAAGACCAAGATTGAGGTTCCAGATGTGACAAGGCGACACCTCATCAGCAATTCGTCAGGCTTCGTCCTTGGTTTCTGACGTTGAACTCACGCAAACCGGACCCGCAGGCAGGCACGACGCAGCACATCGCACCTCCCCGTGTTCTGTTTGACTTTGACCGACACCGACGGTGGTCCCTGCCCAGCCTGTCCTGTCGTTCCGAATTCGGTAAAAGTGCACCTGCATCCGTACCGTACCTGCACTCTGTAAACACGACTGGCATGATATCCAACATTTACAGATCCGAGAAAGGTATCTATGACAAGGGTACAGTATTGTCAAGAAAACATCAATGCGTATGCTGCTATTGAACGGTGCAAACACCGACAGAGGTGTCAGCTCGACTCAATGCCATGTATCGATATAACAATCATCTACTGTTGTCCTCATTTGGCGTAGAGACGTGAAATATCTATACAAGCTGACGAACACTGCTCCAAAAGTACCTGATACGACTACTGGAGAGATAAAGAATTACCAACGACGACAAGTTATTCGCTGCTTCAATGATCCAGTAACTCGAAGGTGTCACTAGATAGACCTTCGATGGAACATGGTCTGCTCTTGTTGCTAAATCCGTACTCCAACTTCCTGCTTGATCTTCCGTATACCAGAGCCGCTGCTTAAAGAAGACCGGGATGTAGCAAGCACAGTACAGGATCGTGCTTGTTATCACCCGGCGTGCTCGATATTGAGTTTGGAGGCAGGACACCACATCCGACTGATTTGCGCCTCGAAGAATGTGTCGCACTTGATTGTCGTACAAATGCACTCTCCTGCAACTATAGCGCAACACTTGGCAGCTCTGACAACATCACTGTCGTCACAAGGCTGAACACCTCTTCGATCTTGCTAAGATGCTAGTCGAGAAACAGGTTCTTATGTCGCGTCAACCGTCCTGACACATTACGCAGAAAATGAACGGGAAGGTTGCGGTAATCAGATAGCAGGAGAGATCAAAGATGGACTAGTAGAATACTGAGGGTGAAATCGTGACTGCGTACCTAGCAGACCTACCTGAAACCTGAGTTGTATCGACAACAAGTTGCGTATAGTTGTTCAAACGCGATGGATGTTCCTGTTGCCCCACCATTTGACACCGGCGCAAGGAGCGGAAGGAGGGGTTTCGGGTCGAAATTGGAAATTGGCAGTGCGCTTGCCTGACGTAGCCCCGCGAACAGTGCATCGCGGCACCTCCAAGAAGTCTGGTGCAGAAGCGGTCTGATCTTCTTTGACCAGAGAAATACTACTACTCACCACTTACAAGATGTCGAAACAAGATTCCAAGACGTCGGATGACTCCAAGGCAGTCGGTGCGTCTCAATTCGCGATTCTAATCATTAAAGACCCCCGCTAATCGTTATAGACTACACTCTGAGCAACCCGGACACGCAAGTCCCACGAACACTATTCTACATTCAGGATATCTAGCTGACACTTACACAGCTTGACCAAGTACAAGCAAGCCGGTCAAATCACCCAGAATGTTCTCGAGACTGTTTCAGGTACTCGCGTGACCCAGTCCAATTCAATTCACCACAATTCTGATCCACCCTGCAGGACTCTGTGTAGAGGGCGCAAAGATTGTCGAGGTCTGCGAGAAGGGTGACAAGCTCCTCGAGGAAGAAGTCGCCAAGGTCTTCAAGGGCAAGAAGATCTCAAAGGGTGTCGGCCACTGCACCACTGTTTCGCCAAGCGCATATGTCACTCCATATACCCCATTGAAGTCGGACGCAGAAGAGGCGGAGCGAACACTCAAGGCTGGCGAGGTTGTCAAGATCCAATTGGGTGCTCAAATCGACGGTTTCTGCTCTATTGTCTGCGACACCATCATCATTCCATCCGACTCAAACTCGAATGGCGAGCTTCCTGGACGCCAGGCCGACCTTCTTTTGGCCGCATACTGGTGCAACGAACTCCTCCTCCGTATGATGATCCCACCTGGAACTCTGACGACCGGCACAGACGAGGAGAAGGCCAAGGCGCAAACACAAAAGCCATACAGCCAGAACAAGATGAACGAGCTGCTCACAAAGGTGTGCAAGGCCTACGAGGTCAACCTGGTCGAGAACGACACTTGCTGGATGTTCGACCGCAACGAGATTGAGAGCAAGAAAAAGCTCATTTTCGCCCCTGGTGAGGGCGTTCGTGGTGACGGACTTCCTGAGCTTGGAGAGGCATGGGGTGTCGAGATCGGCGTCAGTCTCGGAACCGGAAAGGTCAAGAACTTTAGCGACCGCACCACTCTTCACCGCCGTACCGAGACTACATACGGACTCAAGAGACCTAGCTCCAGGGCTACCTTGTCCGAGGTCGTCAAGAAGTTCGGCACTTTCCCATTCAGCTTGCGTCAACTCGAGGACGAGCGCGCTGGCAAGGTTGGAATCGTTGAATGTGTACGTGGCGGTGTAATCCGTTCATACGAGGTCATCGGTGACAAGGACAACGAGCCAGTCGCTCGTCTGTTCACCACTGTTGGTACGTTTGTCTATTTACAGCTTGACAAAATCAGAGCTAACACATAACCAGCCATCACCAAGAACGGTCTCACAAAGTTCGCTGCACCAAAAGCACCAAACCTCGAATCTTTCAAGACTGATAAGAAGATCACTGATGAGGAGATCCTCAAGATTCTTGAGCAGCCCTTGGCCAAGGCCTCCGGTTCCAAGACCAAAAACAAGAAGAAGAAGAAGAAGCCGGCCGCTAAGGCTGCCAACGAGGAGGAGGGCGACGAGAGCGACGAGGAGTAAGTTCGTCGACGTTTTGTTGGTTAACATGTGATATGTTGCTGCCTGATCTCGGATATGCATGATGCAAAAAGTATGCGAATGGGTTATTCGGTTTTGTGTGGCGAGTGATCTTCACGGCCGGGTCTTCGAAGGACGAACTTCTGGTAGATCCGTAGGCAGTCATGCTAGCAATCCGAAGCGAGCAAACAATAACAATCACATGAGAGCAAACCAAAACTCGCGCTTTCGGAAGTGAGCACATGAACAGCCATTGTGTAATGGTTACCGGCAACTTTGCATGTGCCCCTGAGTCCGAGTGAAGTGTATGAACAAGAAACCATTACAACAATTGACCTCAAGAAATATATATTCTTCACTCACAAGAGTCGCTACCTCTCTACACTTCCACCACAATTCACGGGCACGAGACCCCTGCCTGTCAAAAGAGGAGGTTGTGCAAGGCTGCCCTGCCGATGAATGCGAGGATTCGGCCGGATTTCGTGAGAAGCGCTCGCAGGTCAAACGCCCATCTCAAAACCCATTTCCTACCAATTACACACCGCAGTACTGCACGCGCAATAACGCGCACCAACGTGTGTGCGGCGCTCAAAGGACTTGAGTGTACATATAAATCCATATGTAAGTGGAATCAGCTCAATCAAAGCAGCTCGTGTTTGCTAATCTTCTCAGAAACATTGCATCTTTCAGCATGCCTTCGGCAGTCTCAAAGGCGAGGTCACGCCCGAATCGAGTTTCAAGCCCGGCCGCACGCACCGGTACTCCTGCTGGAAGCAACAGCACACCTGCTGCTGTCTCGAAAGAATGGACGGAACCTGCTATCGAGGAAGGGAAACCAAGTTGGGAGGAACACGGAGGCGGCCCCTATGGAGTCTTGGAAGACATGCAGGCACTCGGTCAGCGCCCGAATGCAAAGGTCAAAGCACGAGTGAAGGATGTTTCGTTACGCAAATCACTCGGGAAGAATGCTGGGATCGCACAGGAGGCAATCGATACACCTGAAGGCACACCGGCGCGCGAGAGTCCAGCGTCAGAAGTTGTGGTACAAGAAGTACCATCTCAGGAACCTTTACCAATAATACCGGACGACGAAAAGGACGTCGACTATCAACCACGTGCGGTGAAGAATCTGAAGTCGACTCGTACACGGTTGTCACGGAGTGCAGCAGCTTCGAGTGAGCCGCCCAAGCCCAAGTCATCTCCAGCCCCCGCACAAACCGAGGTGAAGCCTTCACAAACTCCGTCAGCAGAACCTGCACATCGATCTCCATCCATCACCATGTCCGAGCTCAAGCCCCCAGAGAGGGAACACAAGATTCCCGGCATGCATAAGATAGTCTCGGCCGCCGTGGAGCGCTCAAAACAAGTTGGAAACGCAGATCTCGGAGGTGCCATCAACCAAGTTTTCATCGAAAGCTTCGACGACGATCGGCTTACATATCTACTCAAAGTGATATTGGAGCAGACTGCCACTAAAGAGGAAGGCGATCAGTTCCGAGCAGAAATCCAACGAGCCAAGAAGCTCATCAAGTCACGCAGGAAGGTGCAGCCCGAGACTATTCAGAGTCTCCAGGCAAGACTTGCACCTGAAGCCAAACGCGAAAACGTACGAGAAGCCGCGTACAAATCTGCCACTCGACAAGGAACAGCCCCACGACCGTCTATTGAAGGCCCGACCAACGTCCCCAAGATCAAATTGTCAGTCCGAGCGCCAAAACGTGCAGCTCCAGACGATCAGTCATCGCATACGAATGGACGAGCTACCAGTACGATGAAACGTGAAGGCAGCCAGTCCACTACTTCCTCCCTCTCAGAAATTCCTGACTCGCCATTGTCGAGCGCTGGATCGCCCATGCCGGAGAGTGTTCAGCAGCGTCACCCCAGCCCTCAGCGGATTGCACCGCCAGTTGCCAACACCTTGAAGCGTTCATCAGCTGAAGCCGGTCTTATTGCTGACGAGCGCGACAATGCCGTAGCAGCGAAGAAGCAAAAGTTCCGCGAGCTATCATACCAAGAGCCAGCACCACAAGTGCAGGCACCCGAGAGCCATTTGAGAGTCGACAAACCTCGCACACTTCGCCAGAAGACAACAATGGACTATCAACTACCCGCAGCAACGACTAGCAACAAGACATCGGTCAACCGCACAAGACGCGAGCTGTCAGAATCACCACTCTCCGATCTATCCCCTCCACCTGCATCTCCTCGAGGAACACCAAGAAACGCAGCTCACAGCAATGCATTCAGCAAGAAAGCAAAGACCAAGCAATCGTAAGTCTACAATTCGCTTATCACACCATATGACACGCACGTTACCTTCTCAATCCTTGTTACCTCCAGATGCAAGAACCAGGCACGGTTACCGTGGACAACGAAGCATAAAGGTGGCTTGCATCGCAGGTGTCAAGCGTCTTCTTCTATCTCTATGCATATACTTGTGTAACAGCACTAACCTCCTGTCAGACCCGAGAAGAAGCAACAAGCAAACGCACCAGATGCAGATGGCGAAAGTGGCGGAATGGGTAGCCCTGCGGCTATCAACGACGATGATGACGAAGCTGAATCGGTAAGTGCAACACGCGGATGGAATCGGTTCTGCGAATTTCAAGGTTTCCTTTCCCCAGAGTGCAGCCGCCAAGCCGACAGCCAGCATCGACTTGGTGTCCTGGACTCCATCCCATTCAGCCTTCCAACTCAACTGCTGTTCTTACACTGCATCATTATTCTTGCACTTTCATATTTTTGTTGATTGTTCCTTGATGTTTCAGTCTTCAAGCTCTTTTAATGGTGCGGTCTTCCTTGGCACATTTACTGACTGTCCGTAAAAAGTCGTCCGACAACAACGACTTTTGCAATTCTTGTGGTGGCCCAGGTCATCTGCTATGCTGTGATGGCTGCGACAAATCGTTCCATCTGAAGTGTTTGGATCCACCGTTGGAAGAAGATTCGCCGGAATTGAACGAGCCATGGTTCTGTCATATCTGTGTGGCCAAGCGCAATCCTCCAGCCAAGCAACCACGCGGTCTCTTTGCACAGCTTCTTCAGAACCTTGAGAAGCGCAACCCTTCCAGTTTCATGCTACCTGAGCATATTCGCATCTATTTTGATGGTGTATCAACTGGCAAGGACGGAAAATTTGTGGAGCCTCCGCCCTCCAAGACTAGGTAAGCGCCCACACAGGCGCAACCGCCAAGTGTCAATACTGACCAAGCACAGAAGTCGAATTGGGTACGATGAGCCCCTTGATCTTCTAAAGACCAGAGATGGCAGAGGTAACACGATATTGTGTTACCAGTGCAGCAAATCGGCAGTTGGCCGCAGAGAAATCATCACCTGTGACCTCTGTGGCGCACATTGGCACCTCGACTGCACCTCCCCTCCGCTTGCGAATCCACCTTTTCGTGATCAGTACAACCGCAAGGTTCGTGACTGGCTTTGTCCTCTACATGTCGAGCATGACCTTCGCGAGCTGGACCCATCGCGCATTGCTCGCCAGCGCACATTCTACAATCGTCGGCCGAAGAACCCCAAGGTCGTCGACACTGCTCTTCGACGCGGTCAAGTCAATGACGGCATCATCGAAATCATTGAAGACTCGTCCAGTGAGGACGACTCTGAGTTTGAAGAAGACGAGTCGGCATCCGGCACCGTCTACCGTTTACCAGCCAAGGGCATCAAGCTGGACTTTATCGATAAGGTTTCCAGGTACGTTATCAACATTACTCTCATCGATCTATTCACTGACTCCAGCAGCGAACGCAAAGCGAAACAGCAAGCCCGCGACATTGCCGAAGCCCACCTCGCGATCGCCGCCACGCCAATAGTGCGGCGCAAGACCTTCGCCGCCCGGCCCTTCGAGGAGAAAAAGACAGCTCTTTCGCTCGTGCAGTTCGCCCGTCAGGTCAGCAACGGCGACCTTGGTCTCAATGGCGAAAAGATCGACGACCTGGTCGGCACGCTGATCGCAGAGGCACCTGACGCCGTGGTGCAGCGACTAACCGCCGACGAAGAGGACGCAAAGCCTGTTGCGCAATTGTCTCCGGAGCAGCGCAAGGAGCTTGAGATGCTGCAGGAGCTCATCAAGCGGAAACTAGCGGGCGCGACTGCTGCTGGCTGAAGTGCCACCTGATCACTGGATGAGTAGCCATGTAGACATATGACGACGGGAACAGAGCTCGCCTGCGCCAGCATACCGCACGGTCACGACATCGAGTCGATTAGGTATGACTTGAGCCATGTACGGGACCAAAGATCAGTCGTCGTGGATCTGAGAGCGGCGGTTCCGCAGAAGGCGGATGCAGAGATGCACATCACCAGGGTCACCGGCGGGAGAAGAACGACCGCCGTTCGAGCTCGTGTGCCATTTAGATAGCTGCAACGAATCAAGGAATCGAGCAGTCAGTCGCTGCGCCGACCGAATCTATATCGTACACACCACCAAGTGACCGATTCATCGAAGCGAGGCACGCGGCAAAATGGAAAACAATGAATAGAAATAAATCCAGATCCAAACTCGACTAAAGCCGCAATTTGTCCTCACTGCTCTCTACAGAGCTCCTCATTCCTTCTTCCACGATCTCTTCGTTCCCGCAAATCATGATCTCCAAACGGCCGACTGCGGTAAAAGCACGAACATCGAGGACACGGCGAGGGTCGCGAGGTTGCGTCCCTACACGGTGCGTCGGCTCAGGCAGCTGTGCACACCGCATCAGCCGGGCGACCGCAAAACATCCGACCATCAAGACGGGCGCTTGTGCTTGTACTTGAGCTTGACGATCAGACTCCACTTCTGCCGTTTCGGTGATTCGTCCACCACGGGCTCGCGATAGCCACCGTCGAAGCGACTTCTCCGCAGAGGCCGTTCTCGTTCGCCCCTGGCGGCACGGCGTCGTTCGCGGAAGGCATAATGGCGCCCAGGGGCATTGACCTCTTGGTCAGAATCGTCGTCTTCAGTTTCAGAATCATCGACCTCGGAGCCAGACTCGTCGTCTTCGTAATCCGATCCATCGATCTCGAAGTCAGATCCGTCGTCCTCGTTGGAGCGGTTCTACCTGCCTGCTTTTCTCTTCCTCTTCTCTTCTTCCAGCCTCTCCTCGACCGCTGCTCTGTGCAAACGGTTCTTGAGGTGCTTCTCGAACTCCGTTTCCACGTTGCCGCGGACGGCGTTGTATGCCTTCTTGGGACAGTCGTTGCAGCGGATGCGGGGCAGGTATTGGAACTTGATGCGCTCAGCGATAACGTCGCCCGTGTCCGGGTTTTTGAGCGGGCCGGGTGGTGGCGAGGAGCCTGGCTCCAGGCTTGTGGTGTCGAAGCGCACTGCTTCGGATGTGAGCGCGTTGACGGCCTGGAAGCGCATCTGGGATATGAAGGAGGATGTCGCGTAGCGCGGGCGGAGGTTGTCGAGGGCGGTATCTAGCCAATCTGGCGGTGGGGGCTTAATGATTGTCAGTTGGGCTTGCGTTATCTGAGATTGGAGGTAGAACTTACCGCGGATTCGTTGGGGAGGGGCGTGTGTGCTACAGTAACGCGACCCAGTTCGTCGTACTCGAGATCGACGTGGGCGGGGACTGGTGGTGGAGGCATTGGTGTGGACTCGACAGACTGCTGTGTTTGCGAAGCGGGTGTGGCGACTTCTGCCGGAAGTGATTGTTTTCGCATTGAAGGAGTCGTCGGCGCCTTAGCCGGTATTGCTGCAGCTGGAGGTACCGGAGCTATGTGCGAGGTAGGGAAGCCGGACAGAGGTCGCGCGCCGCTTGGCCCGAACTTCCGCTTGTTCATCCACTGTTTGTATTTAGCAGCCGGTATCCTGAGTCTTACGATCAATGTGTCTGGTTCTTCGGTGTTATCGCGCAGCTCATGGACGCCCGACCTCCTAGAAGGACGTGGTCTGTCGGTTTCGAGAGCTAAGAGATCAGGAGTCTGTGATCTTCCATAAGTGTTGCGCATAGCCGCTTGAGCTGCAGACGCAGCACCTCTGATACCGCGCGTTCTGGCCGTAGTGCCAAGATTGATCGAGGACGGCGCAGGCGACTCGGCACCAGACTCCTCCGCTTCAAGCTCATCCGAATCACTGGCATCGTCTCGCAGAGGTTTCTTCGCTTTGGGCACATGGCGCTTAATCTTGAGAATGCCGCTTGCTTCCAGAGTCTCGGCGGCGCCAGGAATGACAGACGAAACAACGAGCGATCTTATCGTTCGTGGACGTTCGCGCAAATCTGGTAACGCTGGACCACCACGTCTGTTCAATTGCCTCTTGTTGGCACGCTGTTCTCGAAGCATGGATAGCTCGTTCCTCTCGAGATCACCTTCATTCATTTCGTATAATAGAGGCGACCAATCTTTTTGTTGTTGATGCGGTCTGAAAGACGTGTAGAACGGAGAAGGCAGGAGGTTATCCTTGATATCTGGATCCTCAACCGGCCGGCCGTCAAATTCGTAGTTGACCAAGAAGAGACCCTTGGTGTAAAGCTGGCACTGCTCACGGATCGAATGAGCAATGGCGGTGGTGAATTCTCCAGATAATGAGAGGTCATAGGCCATTTGACGCGCAAATTCCTCGGGAGAATTTTGAGGATCATTGATATCCCATTCGAATTGATCAGCCAGTGCGATATGTCCAACAGTAATATTGAGCTTGATCATTATCCGCATGTCGTCGTTCTTGTGAGCCCAATATTCCATGAGTGGCTCGGCGGGTTGTCCAGAAGGATAGACTGGAGGAAAGTAGTTGTTGATCTGTTCGAGCATCTCCTGATGGACCTGACGCGCTAGATGCTGGCTCTGATCGGGTGGTAGTCGAAGATCTTCGACCAGGTTTTCTGCAAACAACTGCGAGTTCACGGTTCTGTCGTGCAGATTCCAGGTAAACGTGTCCCTCAGCCGTAGCTTTTCAGTTTCAATCTCCAGCCTCAACGGTACCAAATCTTCCTGACACTCGGCTTGCGCTTGAATGTCCTTTCTCGATATCCTCAGTTCACCAGTCCTCCTGGTACCTGGCCTCTTGCGATTCTGTGGATACTGGAGCTGTGTCTGTTGGTCGGTTCTGCCATTGCCGAAACCATTATAGCCGTAGCCGAAGACGGCTCCTGGATTTTGCTGCCTGATCTGTACTCCTTGATGGCTGTAGAACTCGAGTTCCTCCTTCTTCAAGCGAACCAAATCTCGCGATCTCTCGGCTTGATCGTTCAAAGCTGCCGTGTAAAGCAAGTCGCGCTGCACATAAGTCTCCAGTAGCGCTTCGTTGTGAGCACCAGACGCAGGGACGGAGCCAGTCGAGGTGGAAGACTGACGTGCCGGTATGCGCGAACCCGATCTCGATCTCTTTCTGCTCATTGGGACTCCATTTTTCTGGTTCTCGTCGTTTTGGGCCGCGGGCGACGCGTTGGACTGCGTGGCTCGCACATTGAGACCCGAGGCAGCCATGACATCCTTGGCGCGTTGCTTTCCATCGCGAATGGCATCAGTGCTGTCGCCTGGGTTCGCACTGACAGGCGTCATAGAGCCACGCGACGCGACATGAGGACTTTGGACCGCGCCGGCTGGTTGATTTTGGAGGTTACGGCGGAATGGAGGAGGCTGCGAGAGCTTGAAGGGTTGACCATCGAAGACTGGAGGTTGGCCGGGAGTCGGCGAGTTCATCGTCCGGGTATTAATATTGTGAATGGATCGCAGTCGTCATTGGCATCTGATGGTCAGCAAAGTATAAGCGATGTCGCGCGGGCCTATGGTCGTTAGCCTCGTGGTAATAAAAAGGGCGCGTCAGTGAAGCAAGGCAGAAGCTCAGCGCCATGGGGTGCGCGCGCATTCATGACAGGCTTGGGTAGTACATCAATTGTTCATACACAGAGGCCAAGCTAGAAAACCAAAGGATGAAACAGAAAAAAGATACATACCTTGACGATGATGCGTTCCTGTGATGCTCCGTGAATGTTTGCCAATGGCGGGCGATGCGCAACTGAAGGCTGGGCTCGGCAATCGCGACACGGTCCACCTCTCTCCGCTTTTGGTACCTATAACTCCAACAGCGGCTCGAGTTTATGTAACTCTTACCGAACTGTATAATGCAAATGTCTCGTGATAGGCAGGTACGCTCTGAAGGAAATGAGATTAGGCTGTGGTGACTCGATAGGCTATCGTTGAGTATCGGAAACGCTTGACTTTGTGCTGGTATCCCTGAGGTGGAGAAGCACAGCATCCAACCGCGCTATTCTTGGCCCTCTTGTGTCTCGGCCTAACATGCTCATGCTCCAATTTGTGTGTCACAGAGTGAATTTTGAGTTCGTTTGTCGGTATAGGTATTTATTCAGTGTTAATGTTGTGACTATTCAGCATGACTACGTATCACTTGGGCTCCCCTTTCGAACGTCAGGTCACGTGAGACCATTCTTTCAGCTCGGCTCAGGTCGGCTCCTGTTCCGATCTGGCCTACAGTATGTATACCTTATCTGCATTGTTACGAGCCGCACGGCATACGGAGCGCATTCGCGGCCTTTGATCCGCCCCTGTAGCCGTAAAATCTTTCGTCGAATACTGTAGCCGGGATCATGTCTTCAAACAGCAAATCGTCGTAAATCCTGAAACTCCTACAGCAGCGAATCGAGTCTCGTGAAGACGCTCAAGCATGCAGCAACGACCTGTCAACCGTGTTAGTCTTGTATGAGGCCTCATTGCTCAACATGTTGCCTACCTCGAGCTGTAACTCCTTGTCTTTCGAGTTGTTGACCTCCTCCGCAATTACCGTTCCCAAGTTGGCTCCGATCGCCGACGACCCACCTGCTCTCTTTGCAAAAGGATATTGTGAGTACTCGGCCAGAAGCTCGTCCACTTGTGCAAAGGCTCTTTCTCGTGCTTCGTGGCTGAGTGTCGTGAGGGCATTTTCGAGGACATTGGCAGCATATGCGGCGCAGATCATCGCGATGGTGCGGATGTATCGGAATTCCATCTCCTCGGGCAGAAACTGACTGGGTGGGAGCACTACTGTCCTGTTTGTGAGGACATTCCGCACTCGGCGACGAATCTCGTCTTTGGCACCACCATCAGCGACTGGGTGAGTTGCCATGTCGAAAAGGAGAAAGTTGCGCTTTTCCGTCCTCAAGATTCCCTTGTCGACCAGTCCCTTGGCCAGTCTCTCTCGTACCTGCTTCAGCTGATATCCAATCTTCATCAAGTTCCAGGTCTCGCCTATGACAGACCATCAGTTGAGAAATCGAGCGACCTAGACAGGGCGCTACTCACCGCTCATAAGATCGATCCAGGATGCTACACTCATCTTCTCGCTACTCTTCATCATCTTGAGTGCCTCGTCCAGTAGAACCTCTCCGGTCAACGAATCATCTATGACCTCAATAACTCTGTCTGATAATGGGTACCTCCTTCGTGACGAGTCCTTTTGCATGCTTATCCGCCCGCGGAAAGCAAGTTCAATAACAATGCATCCCCTCAGCGCGTACGAGATGTTGTCGTTCCAGAACGAGAGGTAGCCCTACATCGTACAGTATCAGCATCTGGGCCCAGATCTTTTGTGCATAGCCATCGCATCCGTGCCGTCGGTCAAAACCTACCTGCTTGTCCTTCAAACCCATGAGCAATATCTCCTCCATCAACGTCAACTTTGGCTGTTTGCTTCTTTCCGCATTTTCGCTAATGTCCCGAGGGTCGAATGCAATCTTATGTCCGTTTGCGCCAGATTCGTAGGATGTTTCTGGACCTGATCTGCTGGAGTCGTCGGGCCTCCTGGGTGCCGGAGATGACACTCTGCTGGTTTCCTCGTCTTCTCCACCCCCTCCAGGCTGCCCACCACCTCTTCTCCGGGTCAATCCAGAGTTTGAAGCCATTGGTGTGAGGTTCAGATGTGTTGCGGTCAATCGCGATTAGAGTGTGAGGGGCTGCGCTCGGCGCAGCTCGAAGCAAGATTATGACCTTGAGTCCAGTGTTGTTCGACCGAGGCAGTGTTGAGAACAATTGAACAGCTCACTGTGATTCGAGAGAAGTCAAGAAAATCGATTGGCAAATAGTGAGCGTGTCTGAGTGAGTATTGGGATCGTTGGAGAGTAATTTCAGACCTATGGTTGTACAACGCCGACACGCGCCTTTCAGGGAGTCCCTCAGCTCAACACCAGGCTTGGCACTTCTTGTGATATCAGAATTGGCATTACGAAAAGTTAACAATGTACATTGATTCACGGTCGGATGCAATCATAGAAACTATTGGTACAGAGTGGCATTGACCATGACTAAAAGCTGTACAAGGCAATATCTAGGTCCTTAATTTCCTAGGCGCATACACAACCCAGACCCCGATCGCAAGCTCCTTTTCCGTGCTCAGCATTTCAAAAGGTCATCCTCTAGTGGGCTAGGATGCGTTAGTGGACTGGATCTGACTGTCATATCAAGACGAGCTTACCATCTGGCTGGCTCATAATGTAGTCCACGGCTTGGTTGACTGTGAGTCCGTTAGTCATACGCTCGTGTATGCTCCCGTCGATACCGCTTGTTACATACCACTGTGGATAGCGTCCGCCTCCTTGTCTGGGATCTCAATGCTGAACTCCTACAACGGTGTAAGCCTCGTGCCGGCCTTTCCCTGATGACCGAACAAACCTCCTCGATTGCCATAACAACCTCCACTGTGTCCAAGCTGTCGAGTCCGAGGTCGTTGGTAAAGTGAGAGTTTGGGCCGAGCTACATCGTGAACGTTAGAATAGTCCTTTATCGCAGCCCATCGTGGTGTAAATCTACCTTTGAGGCGTCGGAGACCTGTGATCATGTTAGTGACCGGGTGGGTCTGCGCGGAAGACTCAGCTTACCTTGTCAAAGTTCTTCAACAGATCGGTAATACGGCCTTGGACCTCCTGCTTGTTCAGATCTGCGTGTGCGGAGTAGAATCTTATCGAGGGAATGGATGCGCTTGGAGCAGCAATTTTTGAAGCAAAGGTCGACGGGGTAGCCCTCCTGGCAATTGAAGATTGCGCTCTAGGAGCGATGCATCGGGCGGAACGGACGAGAGCGGTGCGGAACATTTTGATATTGTTGTGGTCCTGGGTTGAGTCGGAACGAGGTGCTGTAATAATGACTTGTCTGCATGATGGCATTCAGTATTGAAGCTTGCCATCTCGGGGCACGGACGTAATATGCACGTGACTGTCACTACAGCTTCACATACATCTACTGGTAAACAGGCAATTCATGGAACTGCTCCTATATTAGTGATAGAATGGTCTTGGAAGCTAAAAAGCATCTTCAAATACATACGTAAAACATATTCTGTGTTAATCACGATAATGGTTCTCGCCGATGTACTGAAGTAATCTGTGGCGTGTGATTGGTCGACGGGACAGCCCTGCTGCATGTTACAGCAACTTTCGCCATCAACGACAAAGCATCGCGCTGCAGCACAACCCAACTCTCGTCCTATACCCACACAATGGCGACAAACAGGACCGTCACCGCGCTCGCGCGTGCTCGCCCATATGCGGCCTTCTCGCCTCTCTCCCGCCAACTCACACCTGCTGCGAACGCCGCCTTCTTCTCCTCGTCCGCGAGAAGGCCCGCCACCACCGAGGGACCTCCACCACAGAACTTCCGTCTGCCACGCCAGAAGCGATGGAACGAATCAATAGAGAGCACCATGGACCGCGCCGGTAACTACTTCCTCTTGACCGAGATGATGAGAGGAATGTACGTTGTGTTGGAGCAGTTCTTCAGACCACCGTAAGTGCCACCAGTACATCAAGAGCTAGGACACCGCACAGAAAGAGACGGAGGGCAAACCGGACTTAACCTGTTGTTGCACGAAAGGACGGATACGGACAAAGATCATGGTCACAGATGCGCAAGAACACCCCACTAATACCCGCAGATACACAATCTACTACCCCTTCGAAAAAGGCCCCATCTCACCGCGCTTCCGTGGCGAGCACGCCCTGCGCCGCTACCCAACCGGCGAAGAGCGCTGCATCGCCTGCAAGCTCTGCGAAGCCATCTGCCCAGCCCAAGCCATCACGATCGAGGCTGAAGAGCGCGAGGACGGCAGCCGCAGGACGACGCGCTACGACATCGACATGACCAAGTGCATCTACTGCGGTTTCTGCCAGGAGTCTTGCCCTGTCGACGCCATTGTGGAAGGACCTAATGCCGAGTACGCCACTGAGACTCGCGAGGAGTTGTTGTATAACAAGGAGAAGTTGTTGACAAATGGTGATAAGTGGGAGCCTGAGGTATGTATTGGCGAGACTGGGAGCATGAGAGCAGTACTGATCTTGAACAGTTGGCGGCTATTGCCAGAGCGGATGCACCATACAGATAATCGGTGCGCGCGAGTTGGGGAGCTTTGTACAGACAGTTGCGATCAATTGAAAATGAACATCCTACATGAACATCTTTGACCGAAGCCAATAAACGTATTGTAAAATATTGACATTGTGTTTCTCGTATCTGATAAGCAGATTTGCGTTACCTAACCGCTCTCAGAGTCCTCATTAATCAGATACTGACTCCTTGGGTATCCCATCCCGTGATCCCTATCGCTTGAACTCCATGCTTCGAAATGACAGTACTAGTTCATGCAGTGCCTCTAGGCTTGGCCTTGGCCGCCTTCTTCTCCTTGTCGGCTTCTTTCTTCTGCTTCTTCTGAGCCGCAATCTTCTCCTCGTTTTTGCGCTTGAGCGACGCTTGCTCTTCAGCTGTACGCGGGACAGCCTTGAAGAAACCTTCCAGGCGAGATTGCTGCGCCGACTTCATATTCTTCTGCAATCGTCCAGCTCCCATTCTCACTCGATCCTCGCTGAAGCCCTTCTCCTCCACGAGGAATTTGACCAACCCTTCCACGTCTGGAGCTTCCCACTTGATGTCGCACAGAGGATCATCTGCGGATCGTACGTCTGGTTCTTGGAAAAGTAACCTGGCTTCTTTGTAGGGCCAGTCCTCCGGAAATGTGTATTTGCCAGATTTTTCGACGTGCTCGACGACTGCTTCCAGATTTTTGAAATCCTTGATCAAGTTGAACGCGACCTTTGGGCCGATGCCTTTGACAGGGTCGACGTAATCGCATCCGAGAAGGATGCACAGGTCGATGAACTAAGATGTCGTCAGCCGAGGGCTTGTCAAACGATATATGGAGCACAACTCACCTGGTTCATGTCCATCTCAAAACCTTCCAACACTTTGTCGAGGTGGATCTCCTGAATCGGCTCCTTTCGTTGCTCGCTGAACGTCAAATGTCTGAGCAACACAGGACTGTTGAAGGTCAAGGTATCCATATCTTCACTGGCGGCAGCATAGACCTTTCCAGAACGGGCCAGGACTGCACATTGAGCTTCAGCTTCCGTGGGCGCAACGATGTATGGGATGCCCATGAGCTTCAGCAACCGTCTGGCCTCTTCATTGTGCTCTCTTGTAACGCGAACCGTGCGTCTGCTGAACTTTTCGACCTCCTCTGCTGTACCGACTTCTTTCATCTCTTCATGCTGTTCTTGTGCTTCTGACTTGCGCTGAAAACGCTTCGCAAGTTCTCCTGATTTGAGCTTCGGAGGCGCGCCGTCGAAGACGTAAACAGGTTTGATTCCATTGTCGACAATACGTAATGTGCGGTAGAACATGCCCATAAGATGTGAAGTAGTCTCTCCAGTCTCGTTCATAAGCTGCTGACCATCCGATCTCACTGCGACAAGAAAGGAGTATAGGGACATTGATCTGTGGTTGTCAGTACTGTGCACTCTCTAGTTGACCAATCTACCCACGCATCAATTGCGACCTTTCGGCCGAACTGGTTCTTGATCTCACCAGATTTGACAGCATCTGGGCAATGCTCGTTGATCACTTGGAACAGCTCTGATATCATGTGAGCTGTTGTCCAGATTCCCCCACATGTTGACCTACGTTTGATACCCATTTTGACGAACAGGAATTGATTTGTGATATGTTCAGCGGTGTCGTTCTGACAGGATTGAATATCACTGCGAGGGCAGGCAGCAATGTTGATTGACGTGATTGCAGTCTAAGAATAATGTGACCGCGTAAAGCCGCGCTTTGAGAGCGACGCGTTAACGACCTTACGTCATCCGCTCGGAAATTCATGTTAAATGTACTACAACTGGACTTCAATTGTCCATGGGATTAATAGATGAGACAGAAAGTTATTAGGAACATTATGCTTTGTGAGAAAACTCGTTTCAAGTACAACTACTATCAACCACAACAACCGAGTTGATCTTCAGCAGGCAGAGAACACCAATTGTTCAATTGATTGTGTACTCGGCGATCTCGGCTGGCATCTCCCCCGCCTTTGGTTGCGGCTCTACAATGAACAATAGGGAACATGAAGCTGAACAATCGATTGCTTGTATCAAGATGAGTTCTTGCAATCCTGATAGTCTCTGTAGACATGGTATCATACGGTGTCGGACTGGATGTCATGAATAACCGGCCGTGTGCCGAAATGCCCGATATTCAAGAACAAGCCTTCTCCAAATCGCCTCGGCATCGTTCCCCAGTGTTCGGGCTCGGCTAGATGTTGCAGATCCCCCAGTGTCTTCAGCGACATCTTCCGTAGGGAAGGTTTCAAAAGATCTCTCTGTATTCTTGTCACTTTCATTTTGTTTCTTCTAGATCAACTCTTATATTATTGCATTCTTCCGTCATCAGCCATGTTCAGACAAATCGCCCGCCGCACGGCATCACAGCTCACACAACGCCCCCAGCCAACTACCACATTCGGCCGCCGATATGCACATGCTCCAGCAACTTTTGACTGGCGAGACCCGCTAGGAGCCAAGAATCTTTACACCGATGAGGAATTGTCTATTGCGGAGACCGCAGAGTCATATTGTCAAGAGCGAATGCTGCCACGAGTACTCGGTATGCATCGTTACCCCGCATTATGTTTCGAGAACATCACTAACACAATCAGAGGCATACCGGAATGAGGAATACGACCGCCAGATCCTTACAGAGATGGGAGAGCTGGGTCTTCTCGGTGCCACCATCCAAGGATACGAGTGCGCAGGTGTGAGCAGTGTCGCATCCGGGCTCATCACGCGAGCAGTCGAGCGAGTGGACTCTGGTTACAGATCGGGCATGTCTGTGCAGTCATCACTGGTCATGGGAGGTATTGAAGAGTTTGGCACAGAAGAGCAGAAGGAGAAGTACCTGCCAGGCATGGCCAAGGGCAAGATACTCGGTTGCTTCGGTTTGACAGAACCCAACCACGGTAGTGACCCTGGAAGTATGGAGAGCATGGCGAAGCCACACCCGACCAAGGAGGGGTACTACAGCCTCAGTGGATCCAAGACCTGGATCACCAACTCACCAATCGCGGATGTCCTGTTGATCTGGGCCAAGCTGCAGGAGACTGGCAAGATCCGTGGTTTCTTGGTCGAGAGAAGTCAATGTCCACCAGAATCTCTTGAGACCCCGCCACTCAAGCACAAGAACGGTCTCAGGGCTTCCATCACCGGTATGATTCAGATGGATGAGATTCCGGTGCCAAAGGAGAACATGTTCCCAGACGTCGAGGGTCTCCGTGGTCCATTCAGTTGCTTGAACTCGGCCCGTTACGGTATCGCTTGGGGTACTATCGGTGCGCTCGAGGACTGCATTGACCGTGCGAGAACATATGCTCTGGAGCGCAAGCAGTTCAAGGGTAACCCACTCGCAAAGTACCAGCTTGTCCAGAAGAAGCTTGCGGACGCTACGACAGATGCAGCATACGGTATTTTGGCCGCCTACCAAGTTGGCAGACTGAAGGATGAAGGCAAGGCTGCACCAGAGATGATCTCAATGATCAAGCGCCAGAACTGCGACCGAGCCTTGGTCAACGCGAGAGTGTGAGTACCGCTGTCGTTTATTTACCCTGTCTTCTTACTGACAACGATACCAGACTGCAAGAGATCTTTGGTGGAAACGCTGTCAGCGATGAATATCACATTGGTCGCCATGTCGCCAACTTGTTCGTGACACAGACATACGAGGGACAGAGCGATATCCACGCCCTCATTCAGGGACGTGCCATCACCGGCATCCAGGCTTTTGTGTAAAGATATAGATGTTTGTTAGCGTTACGTACAGAGTTCATGCACATCTGATCCCACACAACCATGGCTGTGTCTTCGTCGCTTTGCGCATTGAAGGTCTTCGCTCTTATTTTAACAATACAGGCGGCTACGAGTTCCTCAAAGGAGAATTTCTGGGGCGCGCACCTTGTAGGTGCAGTGCATGAGCAAGACACTGCCTGGAGGCTAGGTACTGCAGAGCGAGATTTACACTTCTTGCACCTTCCAACAACAACCAAGTCATCGTTCCCGGCAGCCTCCATCGCCACTACCCGCCCGTATATTGCCGCCAACCGCAGCATCTAATATTGTTGTTATAATTCGAACAAGTCGCTATTGCTTAACAGTATCCGCCGTCCTTGATCCGAATCATTGTGAGTACCCGGCTTAATACTTCGTATGTGACAATTTGGCCTCGTGTTGTCATTTGACTTTGCAGACGTCACGGTTCACGGTCACGGACCCTGACTGGGATTCGGAGTGCAAGGCAACTGACTCTTGGTGATTGGGCTTCCGACTTCCACTGACTTCCTTCGCAAAGCCTTCCCTCTAACGTCGCATCACATCACCAAGACACACGACACATCGACGATATTCAACAGATTCCCGGCGAGTCGACCGCTCATCACAAACTACCTACACATCACACAAAATGGCGTTGAAGCGTATCAATAAGGAACTCACAGACTTGGGCCGGTACGTCGAGATCGTGAACTCGAGCGAGCCTTCACAAACACTCTCGAAGACAGTGATACTGACAATATACCAGTGACCCTCCTTCATCATGCTCCGCTGGTCCAATCGGTGACGATCTGGTACGTACGACCGTTCAAGACTCCTGAATGTTATCCCTCGCTCGACCCCGCCCCCTCCACGTCACAGGGCACCAACAACGACTAACACATCTGCGCAATAGTTCCATTGGCAAGCCACAATCATGGGTCCAGGAGACTCGCCATACTCCGGCGGTGTCTTCTTCCTCGCCATCCATTTCCCTACAGACTACCCATTCAAGCCACCAAAGGTCAACTTCACCACCCGCATCTATCACCCAAACATCAACAGCAACGGCAGCATCTGTCTCGACATTCTCAGAGATCAATGGAGCCCTGCGTTGACGATATCGAAAGGTTCGTTGAATATATTGGAAGAGCTTGGTGAGATACGATCTGGAGCTAACATAAATTAAACAGTCCTCCTTTCCATCTGTTCGATGCTCACAGATCCAAACCCAGACGACCCTCTGGTGCCTGAAATTGCACACGTCTACAAGACCGACCGCTCACGCTACGAGGCCACCGCCAGAGAATGGACCAGGAAGTACGCCATCTAGACAGGTGGTTGGTTTCCGTTCGCTCGATTATGGGAAAAGAGAACCGAGGAGTTTTGGGTTCAGCGAAACGTAGACAATTCGGGAATTCAATCGGGTCATGCCATGCGCTATTTCGAGAGAAACCAAAGTGGCTTCTCGTTGTTGCCTAACCAGCATGGAGAGATGTTGCTTTTTTTCGGAACAAGACAAGTAGCATCGGCTTTATCTGGTGATATGGGATTATGAAATGCTTTTACCTCGATCACTGCTCGGTTGGATTCGTATCGCTGTGCGGCAGGCTTGATATCTGTTGTGGACTCGTTCTGATCATCACCGGTACATGCTTTAGGATTCGGGCGCACTGATTGACCACTTGACAAATGAGTTGAATGTGATGGTAAATTCATTGTGATGGTACCGACTTACGATCGCTTGCTATAAAATAGTGTCTGAATCCCATGTCGATCGCGTGTGGTACAATCACAAATAGCCCCATGAGTAACCTTTAAGGTCATCACTGTCCTTGTCCTCTGACTCCTCAGTTTGCTGCTCGTCCCTCACCTCGCCCTCCATCGGCAGCTCTTCCGATGTCGGCTCCTCCGGCCTCTCGTTCATAGCCTGCATAGCTTCCTCGCGCTCCGCCGCCTTTCTCCTCTCTGTCCTCCTCCTCCTCCTCCTCCATTTCTGCCTTTCCACCCCTTCTTCCTCTCCACCTTCGGGTCCGACCCTAATCAACGGCTCCGGATTCCTCTCACAAGTTTCGCCAAATAATTCGAGCCTGGTACGACGATCATCGTAAACGTAGTCACACCTGCCGACGACGCCTCTGAGCACACACAGAATGTGTTTATCGCGCATGTGATTATTCAGGTACTCGTGCATATACCGCATCGTCGCCTGCACGTGCTTGAACGCAAAGCTCTTGCGTCCCAGATCGTTGCCCCCGTCCGCCGGGTCCTGTAGGCACAGCAGGTAGTGCTCCAAATATACGGGCTTGGCAATGGCATGCCGCAAGCGCAGCGCCTCGTCGGAGGTGGCTGCTTTTGATTCGGTTTCCGTGGCTTTGCGGCGTTTGCGGAAGAATTCAAAGGGCGAGGCGGATATGCCGAAGGCGTAGGGGTTGTATCTGTTGCCGTAGAAATCGAGGATGTACAGGAGTAGGGTTGCAGGGGTCGCGGGTGTCGTTGGGTCGGGGTGTTCAATGCGATAGAGGTTTAGTGCTGCGAGCACCATGTTGAAGATTGCGTAGGAGCCCAGACCACCGCTGTAGACGGAGGATAGGCCGCGCATGTCAAGCGCCGTTTTCACTATTGTGAAGAGGGTCTTCAGGTGAGGGTGATCGGCAAGGGACTGCTTGACGAGTTGCTGAGAGTGTTTTGAGGATGGTCCGCAGACTATTTGCACAGTGAGGCCGGTCTCTTTGTGTGTTGTTTCCACGATGGGGTACTGGCCGCCTTTTCTCTCCGTGGCGATGTATGCTGGGTGTGAGTTGAAGGCGTCGAACATGACGTCCATGCCTTTGAAAACTTCGGCGCGGCATGTTTCAAAATCGACATCCGGCTTGTGTGGCCAGTCGGGGTGGTAGAGTCGAATATCTGCATCAGATGTTGGCATGGCCAGCCCAGTGACTTGAGAACCGACCCTGACTGCCGATAGGTTGGGCAAGTTGTCTCGAATGAGCCCCATAGTGGTGTCGAAGACAGCTTCGCGTGCTAGCTGCTCGGTTTCTGTTGGCTCCACCCAGTCCATAAATGTTTCAATTTCGGTGTCCAATCTAGACAACGTTAGCATGCGTACGAAGGACACTCTCATAGCAACAACGAACCCTTGCGTTACTGGAAGATTCTCTGACTTTGAATTGGCTGCCCATGGTTCGAGTGATGCCTTAGGGACGCGAACAAAGACTGGTGGTGCAATGTTGCCCACGTACTCCATGATGGTGCGAAATTTGACCAACATTTTGAAGTCGTTGTCTCCCAAGATCTTGTTTCCTCTGTTGTATACAATGCCTCGCGTTCTCCTGAGAATATCCATTTGAGTCTTCCAATCATCCTCAGACGATATTTCCTGCCCGCTTGGTAGCTCGTATCTTTGTAACAGCAGTCTTCTCAGCATCGATAGGCGCGGTCCCTCCCCAGGCCTGAGACTTCCGTCATATGTTTGTCCATGATAACGTACCGGTTGCTGCTCCTCCCTGATATCTTTGTTAGAGATCCGTAGTCTCATTTTGGGATGAACCAGTCCATGTTTCGATGCTTCTTCGGCGACTTTGTTGCGAAAACTTTCGGGCAGACTGCTGGCAAGGCTCATAGGGCGGTTGTCATCGGATTGTATCTCGCCACGTCTTCTCTCCTGAATCTCCTCAAACTGAGCTCGGTCCCAGAATTCCGGATTGGTTTTGACAGCGCGAATTTTGGCATCCTGATTTGCCTGGCGGTGGGTGTTGATGGTCGAGGTCAACGAACCCGGGATTATATGCTGGGCGAGATTATGAAGATTCCCTGGGGTCCTCTTCGGTGGAGGTCCTTTCGTCTGTATCCATCTCTTCAGCTGTGGTCGAGCCGTACGCGACACATAGGTTGCCCCCGCAAGCCGTCGATGGCTGCAGACACCATGGCAGACATTACCGAGAGTGTCATGTCTCCGTACCAGCAGTGTACATGGCATGAATCGGCTATTGGAGATGAGTGTATAGCGAGGCCGAAAATAGAGAAGGAATGACTTGAATCGATTGGGGGATCGGTATGTCAAGAGGTTCCGCTTCGGGAAGAGTTGCCCGACCAAGACCACCACTATTGTATCACAACTATCACAAGGAATCGTTACACACAAAGCTCACAATTTTTAGAGTCCTAGAATTTGAAGGTATAGATATACAACTTGCTTTTCTATGTAGTGCCATGTAAGCCATCCAAAGGAACGCTAATCTACAAAAACTTCTTTGGCGCATTATCTCTACGCCTCTTATACACAAGGTATGCTCCTAGGACCATGACCTGTACAGCAACTATTACAAATACAAACATTCCCCATCGAGGCGCTGAACCAGTGACGACTGAGAGATAGTCAGTATGCAGGTTACAATATAGAAGGCTCGCCGACTTACTTGTCTTGAGCTGCTCCGGCAGATTCTCATGCAAGCCACCACGAACCCCTTCCACAGCCTGCTGTAGGTTCGAAAAGTGCTGCTGGTAGTCTTTACCCTCGACATCTTTCTGTATTCTTTCCATGCCGCGCTCGATGTTCTCCAGTCGTCGACTAAGAGCGCTGATTGAAGAATCGGATGAGGCCGGCAACTTGCCAATGATATCGTTGTGCTTCTCGCTCACGGTCCTGCCCAGCTTCTCGAATTCGCCAAACATTTCGTTGATCTGATGAGAAAGAGCTTGAAGGCGGTTGTGCAAATCCGCAAACTGTTCCTCTTGTCTTCTTACAGTGCTTGGGTCGGCATCCGCAACCTGCTCCGGCGCATTGGGAAGGTGGTGCTCCTGCGTATGTTCCTGGTGTCTTGGTTGATTTCTCACGGGCTCGTCCCGCGAGATGGCAGATGTGGTGGATGTAACGAACTTGCTGACCTCGAAAGAATCAGGGTTGTCGGCTGTCGCAGCTGTCACACCAAAGTGATAGCCACTTGGAAGGTTGATCTCGTTGGTAGAGAAGCATGGTTGATCGTCAATGGTGACACTGAAGCCATGCGCATCATTGGTGACTCGGATCCTACTGTAGGCTCCGAGGTTCCTGTAGTTGAAGTCGCAGTGACCGAATGCGAGCCCATCGACACTGTGATGATCTTTGTAACTTGTCGATCCATCATTGAGAAATCCTCTGAGCATGCCACCTTTTCCACCATATTGGTCGACAGTCAGAACCAGACCATCGAATTGACCGACCGTGTAAACACTGTTTGCGCCAATCGCGTTCCTGCCCTCTTGCACGTACCACATCTGGAAGTTACCGCTACCACGCTCTTGCCCAGAAGCTCGAAATGACAACTCCGCCGTCCAATATTGCTGAGGCATGCCGTAATCAGCCCATAACGCTCCTCTAGTCGATCCAGGCATAGGAGGGGTGAGGATAACTCGATCAGATAGCAGCTGCGGTGTATGACCCTCGCCAGAAACGTGCCAACTCGGTATAGCTCGTCCGTTCGGAGATATCTGGCCATCTTGTCCAAAGGAAAGATCCTTGATCACATACTGTGCTGTAGCGACAGCTGAGAACAACGCGCCAGCGACCGCAAGGCCGGTACTCGAGATCGAACGCATCTTTGTGTTTCTAGCCTACTCAATCTCTTCTCTGAAACCGCGCTGTTAAGCCTCTTATACAGACAATCGCAGCCCACCCAGCAACAGCAATGAAGGTGATCTTCCTGACCTCCCTAAGCACCTCGACAACAGCAGGGGAGCAATCGAGATGGTGAGTGACTGTAAGGGCGTGGGTGAGATCTCCTGCGTGCTTGACGTTAAAGTGCTCCATACACAAGACTTTCCGAGATTCGTGCGTGTGCTTCTAATGTGAGATGGTCGAGGTCGATTGTAAAATGCAGGTCTCGTGCAATTGAGTTAACGAACACCTTGACGTATCTCGATGCTTGGACGGAGGGCCACATTTCTTCGGTTCACGCTCCGCAATCGATAAGATCGAAATCTTGGCGCCGGCGTCCGCAGGAAAAGTCTCGAATGAAAGTCCACTTGCGAGAACTTCAGCATCTCGGTTATTGATTCGCCTTTCTTCGAATACTATTTACAAAGACTTGTTCAAGATGGACGACGACCTCGAGGCAAGTTACTTCGGTATCCGACCAATGAAGTATCGTAAATCTAACAAAGTGCAGGCAAGATTAGAAAGCCATGCGCAAGCGTTCGAGGGACTACTTTCTTTGATACCGGCAAAGGAGTATTATGGACAGGATAATAGCGTATGATCGATCGCACTCACACCGAGTATTGACCGTGGCTGACAGCTTCTCCAGGATCAATGGCAGCGCAAGAAGCAGACCAAAGAGCAGAAACGGGCAGCAAAGCGGGCCAAGCTCGATCCTGCGAACCAGAAGACAGCTAAAGATGTGATGGATGAGAACGAGCGCAAGCGAAAGCGGGAGCTGGGCCTAGAGTCTGAGAACGAGGATGAAGACGACACAATACCTGAGCAGCGCGAAATGCCGAGAGAGGGTCTCCGAAAGAACAAAAAGACAAAGACTGGCAAGGGTGACGATGAAGCCGCCGATGCCGAGCGCGCCGCACAGGGGAAAGCCAAAGCCGATAAGAGGAAGGAGAAGCGAGAGCGAAAAAAGGAAAAGATCGAGAAAAAGAAGGAAAAGGTAGAGGCGAAGAAGGCACGCAAGCAGGACGGCGACCTGGCCGAGGCTGTGAACGGAGTAAATGGACTTGACGCAGATGCTGAGGAGGAGTCAGACGCGGAAGACCCAGCAGCTCAGCCCGACGAACTCGATCAGATGGACATGTCAGGTCTGGCAGACGAAGTAGCACAGGAATCTTCAGTACCGACAACACCAGAGGTCGACTCGCCAGCATTTGACATTTCAGCGAACCATTCCACAGCATCATCGTCGTCATCTATAGTACCACCAGCGACCGAACCGTCCGCAGCAAAACCAACTTCTTCCATAGCCACCACAGATGCAGACGTACAAGAGCCTGCCCAAGCCAAAAAGGGAAAGGCATTCACACTGCCCAAGATCGACTCGGAAGAGTTGCAGTCAAGACTCAAGGCAAGGATCGAGGAGCTCCGGGCTCGGCGAAAGGCCACCGGCCCAGAGGGTCGACCGGTACGGAGCAGACAAGAAATGTTGGAAGCTCGCCGTCAAAAGGAGGAGGCGAGGAAGTTACACAAGAAGGAGCTACGTAGAAAAGCAAAGGAAGAGGAAGACCGCATCAACAACGACAGATTACGAGGCAGCGGCAGCCCATTAGTGACGGACCCGTTCTCACCATCTCACGACAGCAACAACAACTTCAGCTTCGGTCGCGTGGTTTTCGAAGACGGCGCCCAGGCGGATCCTTCGCTCAAGGGATACTTTGACGTGCACAAGAAGGGACCACAGGACACTCGTACAGCACTACAGGTGGCGCAGAAGAAGGCGGAGCGACTCGCTGGCATGGAGGATTCGAAGCGTGCAGACATTCAGGAGAAGGATCTATGGCTGAACGCCAAGAAGCGTGCTCACGGCGAAAAAGTACGGGACGACCAGAATCTTCTCAAGAAGGCTCTCAAGCGCAAGGAGCACGGCAAGCTGAAGAGTGAGAAGGAGTGGAATGGGCGAAAGGAAGACGTTGCGAAAGGCATAGCGACGAGAGAGAAAAAGAGAGACGACAATCTCAAAAAGCGTGCCGAGGGCAAGGGTCAAAAGGGCAAGAAGTCAAAGGGTGCCGCAAAAGGAAAGGGTAAACCAAAGGGCAGACCGGGTTTCGAGGGGCGCTTTAAGTCATGAGATTAATGAAAGCTAGATTCGATGTTTCACTTGATAGTGCATTGTTCCGTTGTCTGCATTGATATTTGTGACTTTCTAAAGAGTGACCGGGAGGTACGAAACACGTCTCTAGTCTTTCTTGGTCTTCAGCAGATATTCGCTACTGACAACCGTGCGCAGAGTACTATAAAACCCCATGAACAAGGCCTTGGCAATATCAACGCCCGTCACATCATCCTTGATCTTCTTGACCTTGACACCAGACCTCTTGACCTTGTCAAAGACGGTGGGCATGTACGTCGCACCGTACTTCTCTCGCAATGCCTCGTACTTGGCCTTGTCATAGATCTTCCAGAACTCGTCCTCGGTGTAGAATACCTGCGCATACAGCCACTTCCACCCTCCCACTTCGTGGACTTTCCTCTCGAGATTCTTGTTCAGCTCTAGGCACTGCCCATAGTTGATCGGTCCCGGTCCCCAGAGCCCAATGTTCATGAGATATCTTTTGGATTTTGCTGGTTTGTCTGCTGATGACAGGGAAGGGTTGAACAAGCTGCGCTCGCACGGTTTCAGGGGACAGAGCCAGAGCGGCCACACGTGCACCTCCTCGTCGATGTAGGTAATGAAGTCCTCTGTCCTCGCGGCCGGTATAGCCAGATCTTGGATGATGTAGTGGTCAGCATGACCGCTGGTGTGCAGAGTCTGGTATAATGGTCGGGTTCTCAGATACTTGTCGAACAGCCAGCGGGTGAATTGATTGAATGGCCCGACGATGAAGAAGAAAGCGTATCTGCCCGTCCAGAAGCCGCCTCGATCATAGCGGAACAGATAGTCTTTCAGCGGCACTGCTTCCTTGACTGGTTCGGAGGTCCTGTGCGTCAAGTCATAGACATGCAGGTAGAACCATGGGTCCCATGGCCCGTGAAAGGTCTGGACTGGCATGGTGTCCGGCACACTGTCGACAAGTCTCCCTGTCACAACAGCACCCTGATCTGTGTGCAACAACACTGCATCTACATAGTCGTTTGTCGTGTCTTTCATGCATTCCTCGATGGTTTCGACAGCTCCTGCTACCGATGTGACCGCAATATAAGTGACCTCGACGTATTTCGTCGCTGGTACGAGTCGCACTTCGAACAAAGTACCTACAGCCATTGTCCCGAGAGAACCAGCAGCTCCATAAAACAGATCGGCATGCTCAGTCGGAGAAGCTCGACAAATTCTGCCGTCCGGTAACACAAGCTCGACCCAATTGATGGTGTCGCTGAAAAAGCCGTGCTTGAAAGAACTGCTTTCGCCAGAGGTCCCAGCATAACCACCCCCAACGGTGATACCAGGAAATTCCATGACGACTGGCGGCACGAGACCGTGTCGCAACGTCACATCCACCAGTTCATCCATGGCTACATTGGGCTCGACCAGTGCAACGTTCCTATCGGTGTCGACCCAGACATGCTTGAGCTTGCTGGTGTCTACGATCTTTCTAGGATCAAAGGCTGTTGGTCGTGTTGAGTTCGTGGAGCCGTGATAGATTCTGAATTGAGTTTTTGACTCGTAGAAGCGTGAGACCTGCTGGGAGATGATCTTGATCGCCGCATCGTGCTCTTCGTTGTGCAAATGCTCCATTTTGGTCGTGTGGAAGATAGGTATGAGACAGGCGATCTAAAGAGGAAACGCACATGAATACTTGCAGCTGACGACTTACCTTAATATCATTAGGAGACAATATGATTTACGTGTTCAACATGAACAATATCAAGCGGCATTCCAAAGCAAGGAGAGACAATTGAAGGAGGAAATCAGACAAGGGAAGTTCAGCCGCGTCTTGGCACACTGAAGCGCAGCTTTCGCGGTCGTTGACGATCAGCGAAATGCAACTTCAGCCTCAACGGTATGACATGACTATGTCCTTTGTACGTCTGACTTATGGAGTAGATCAACGTATTGTCGACTTACCTGGGTCCATGAGATAAATGTACTCAGCCTCGAACGCAAAATTGTCAGTTTGGGTGAAGGTGGATTAAAGCGGCCTGCATCTGTTTCCATGGAGATTTGTTGATCTGCAGGTCACCGGAAGCACCACCGTAGTGTCGTGTGTCCATATAGAAAAACCTCTTTTTCCTTTCTAACATCTAGGCATCTACCAAACAGACATATCCTCTACATCCATGTGATAGGTCTCAGCTGCGAATTGTTGGTGATCGGACTACCAGGCCACGTACGAAAACACTGCGCCACAAATTGGCTTCGCAAGCCGCCTCGACGGCCTCGTCTGTTCGACACTGCTCTGCGAGTCACCTCGGCCGAATGAGGTCTTCTGCTCAAGCATCTCTGGCCTGAATTTGTGTCACCAAGCCTGCGAATCGATATTAAAAGTCCATATCTCCCCCAAAACAGCGAGTCAGCAAAAAGCAAGAATTCAGTCGAGATGGCGGTCGAAGCCCAATCACTCAGCTACATCACGACCCTAGCGTCAAACCCACCATTGTATCCACGGAACCCGACTGAGCCGGATCGTCACCCTTTGACGTTGTACATCGTTCGAGTACCTGGAAGCCGCGATGTTTTCCTGACTCCTCTCAAGCCGCGAGAAAAGGTTGTGAATGCCCAGGATGTCATCAGCTCGCTCTATTTCTTGCACGTCGACGATCCCAGCGACGACTCCATAGCTGTGGACGCTGCGCTTGAATCGTCACAGACTTTTGCAGCGCAGAATGCGAGAAGAGTCTCAAGTGCATCTACTATCAGCCGCAAACCTTTACCTACTCCACCTGCCTCACCAGAGGATGGAGCTTTCTCATTCGTTCTTCCGCCTTCTACCAATCGAAAGCATCTGAGTGTTCCACAACGAAAGCCAGTGGTTCCACCTAGAAGCCTCTCAGGAGGGTCGACAAACCGTCAAACCTCGCCTTTACCGGACGAAAAGAGCGACCCCTCGCAAGCCTCAAACTCGTACAGCGGTACACTGCTAACATTAATCCGTCGAGACCCTTCGACAGGCGCTCAGTGGAACGTGGCCAAGATCAAGGATCCACTTGTCGAGGACATCTCTTCAGAGTCGCTATCAGCTCAAGAGAACCGCCAATTCAGAACCAAGGTAGCAGGCACTCCGATGTACATCGATATTGAGAACCCCGGCTACTCCAAATTCCTCAACTACGGCCAGTCTGACGCCGACGCCAATGCGATGCTCACAACTGCTAGTTTGGAAGAGGCTGATTCGGCGTCTCGTGGTCTTTTCTCCAGGCGGCTATGGATGGACGGTTCCCGTTTCGCAGATCATACATACTCGCGAAGCAGACCTCCTGTGGACTCTTTCTCGGCAGGTGCACGATCATCAATGCACTCCTCGTCAAACACGGCGCCCTTTGTTGATCGACGAGCCAGAGGCTATGCCTACAAAAGCCCATGGGGAGGCAAGTGTGAGTTCTCGACTGGTACGGCAGGAAAGTCGCTCAAATGCCGGCACCACGTTGACAATACGGCTTCGCACAACGAGACTGTCGCCGACATCAGCGAGCTTCGATTCAATCTTCCAACCAAGAATCCTTCGTCGAGTATAGATCTTGGAGCACCAACCAAGCGCTCCTCCTATTACGGTCACAAGCACTCGAAGTCAGAACCCTACAACGAGACCGAGCAGCCGCACTGGACTAGTATTAAGGATGAGGACGGTCACATAGACTATTCCTTGGGTAGGGAGCGGGCTGGCGGTGGATTTGGTGGAAAGCAGGCCAAGTTGGGTAAGCTCATCGTCGACAACGAAGGCCAGAAATTCTTGGATCTTGTAGTTGCGACAAATCTTGCCCTTTGGTGGAGAGCATACGAACGAACATCATGAACATACATTACATAGCCACGAGAATACGAATTATCATCTGACATCAATATCATCATTGAGTTTACTATCATTGCGGACTGTTGTTGCGGTGATCGGCGGTGTTCGGACAGAATTGCGGGAAAGGGAGGCGCCGAGGTGCATGTGATTGACGGTAACAGAACATGGACCCTTGAACCTGGGGTTGATGCCTTGCACCATCGGGGAGCTGCCGTGATTCCACCATCCATCAATGTCAATCAGACCACCCTCCCAGAGTCATACATGACCTATTTCCTATCGCATTTGGACAACTGAGTCCGATGCATCGCCCTTCCACAATGTAGCATCTGGAAGCCCTTCCGAAACTTCTGCGAACGAGTATAAATGCAACCATGTCACACGGTACATTTAATGATAACGTCTGGTGATCGTCAAGTCCTACGCCAAACACGATAGTATTAGACCTTTCCTACACAGCCACTCGTCTGGGCTACCCAGCACATACACAAACATGGATTCATCCCTATCTTCTCTACCACCGCGACGATCAAATCGTCACCCTAGCACAGAAAGACATGGGTCAGGCAGTTTGAGCATGGAGTTACCCTCACGGTTCGAAGTCGAGGAAAACGATACAGCCGAGGAGGATACATCTTCGGATACCGCGTACATGCAACAGTCAGTGCTAGGAGTGATCGCTGCTGCTCAATCACAGGATGACTTTCAGAGCATTCTTTCTCAAACCGGCAGCGACGATGAGAGCGCACGGGAAGAGGAAGAGGAAGTTCGGACACTGTCTTCTAGCAAAGCGGAGGGAGACGAGAAGAAGCCTTCCGCTCAGCGCTCTGTTCGATCTCGACATAGCAAGCGCTTGTCTGGAGATAAGCTCGCCAGATCGTTGCCCGGCCTTCCTATTAGAGAGCCGCGTGAGAAGCCGTCTGAGCAAGATCAGACTGGGTCATCGCCCTTGTCACGACATGACGTCTCATCTCCTCCAAGAGAAGCGTCGTTCATGAGCCAAATGCTGCAGGCTCGCGCGAATGCCGAGGAACTTGAAGCGTCAAATGCGACCATAGGAGCCAGACCAAGCAGAGACGCAAGCACATCCAGTCGTCGGTCAAAGGCGCCCAGGACTTTACCACAGGCACTCATGGAGATCTTTCAGCTGCAAACTCCCGAGGAGGTCATCTCGGAATACCCATGTTGGTATCTCCAGAACGTTCTTCTGCAAGGTTACATGTACATCACTCAGAACCACATTTGCTTCTACGCCTATTTACAGAAGAAGAGCAACAACACTGTCAAAAGCGGCTATCTGTCCAAGTGTGGAAAGACGAATCCTCATTATCGCAAATATTGGTTCTCGCTGAAGGGCAATGTCCTGTCATACTTTACCGATCCTTCTTCCTTGTACTTTCCCAATGGCAGCATCGACCTTCGTTACGGAATATCTGCCGAGATCACTGCAGCCAAAGAACCGAACAAGGAATCCGCCTCTTTCATCATCATCACGGACAAACGCACGTACTACTTCAAAGCCGACAGTGCTGCAAGTGCCCAGGAATGGGTAAAGCAAGTACAAAAGATCATCTTTAGAAGCCACAACGATGGTGACAGTGTGAAAATCTGTCTGCCCGTCGACAATGTTCTGGATGTCGAGGAGAACTCGCTCACCAACTTTGCCGAAACCATCAGGATCCGCGTTGCCGACAATGATGAGACCTTTGCCGTCGACGAATACTTCTTCTCGTTCTTCAGCGCCGGGAAAGATGCCTTGAATGTATTGAAGGTCATGACCCAGGATACTGCCGCTGCGAGAGCCGCGGCAGGTGGAGACAACACACTCTCGACCGGACCCTCGATCACAGTGCCAACTTCAATGCAGCAAACGTCCGGTATAGTCGACCGAGGGGTATCGAACCACAATCAAGCTTCTATTCAAGCGTCAACGTCAGGTTTGCTGAGCGACGCGGATGATGGCCTAGTCGCTTCCTCAACCGATCAATCGCGCATTTCAGACCTTAACAGGACCGCTGCATACGATCGTGACCCTTCGGGTAGTCGCATTCTTAGCGGAAGTGCTGTGTTCGGTGATCCAACATTAAAGTTCTCAGGATCAACAAAGGGGAAATCGAAGCTATCAGGCATAAGCCTTGCCATGCGTGATCGAACGGAATCGACCATGGCATCATCATCCACGGGTCCCACTGAAGCGGAATCAGAAACGGTTCCACAAGCTGTGAAGCCCAAGAGCAGAGAGCAAAGGCCTTCGCTGACTGGCAACACCACGGGACTAGCATCTCAAGCAGACGGCAGACGAAGCAGCACGTATTCAGAATCAATCAAGGGCCTTGTACGCGCAGGCTCGTACCCAATTCAAGGCGCCAAGGATATCGCTGGCCTCTTGCGCACCCAGTCGAAGAACGTCGGCACCTTGTTAGGTACATCGCCGAAAGGCTACTACGACAAGATTTCTGGAGCATGGGCAGGAGGTCAGAAACATTATTCAGGTCTCGATGCTCTCCACGGCGACGAATCCATGCACAGTCATGACGAGGAGAACGATACTGTTGTAGCAGAGCAGCGCTTCAGGAAACACTTTGCTCTACCTGACACGGAGAAGCTTGTCGCATCCTTCTTTGGGCACCTTCTACGAGTCCTGCCTCTGTACGGGAAGGTCTATGTTGGTTCTACCAAACTCTGCTTCCGTAGCCTGCTGCCTGGTACAAGGACCAAGGTAAGACTATGACTCTCTTCTTCTCTTTGCACGGCTAACTCATTCTCCTAGCTGATCATCCCATTCAAAGACATTCTGAATGTCGAGAAGGAGAAAGGCTTCCGGTTTGGCTACTCCGGCACAGTCGTTGTCATCCGAGGTCACGAAGAAATCTTCTTCGAATTCAACACTGCTGGCTTGCGCGATGACTGCACAATTACCATCTTGCGTTCCCTTGACTCCATAAGACGCACGGCAGAGTCTGTAGTTGTTACGCAACAGGAGAAGCTTGACGCGGATGTTGCAGCAAGAGAAAACATGCTTCTTCAAGCAGCCAGACAGGACGGATATGCCGAGCACGATCTCAATTTGCCTCGGAATGTCAACATCTCCGGTCAGTCTCAAGCGCCTTTGTACGCACAACAAACTCTTTGCTAATTACCACATAGAAACTAACGCACCAGCTATCTTGTTTGATGATCCAGAAGCTTCTGTGGTCGACTTTGCACCAGAAAAATCGCTACGTATCGTCTGTCTCACCATCGGATCGAGAGGAGATGTTCAGCCATACATTGCGTTGTGCAAAGGACTCATCAAAGAAGGCCACCGTCCCAAGATCGCCACACATGCAGAATTCGAGCCCTGGATTCGCAAGCATGGCATCGACTTCGCCCCCGTCGAAGGAGATCCGGCAGAACTCATGAGGATCTGTATCGAGAATGGAATGTTCACGCCTTCCTTTCTGCTGGAAGCGAATTCAAAGGTGAGCATTGCACTATCTCCGACCAACATACCCTGTTAATGACTTCTCAGTTCCGCGTCTTTCTCGAACAGCTGCTAGCGACCGCTTGGACCGCCTGTCAAGACGCAGATCTTCTCATCGAAAGTCCTTCTGCAATGGCTGGCATACATGTCGCCGAAGCACTAAGCATCCCCTACTTTAGAGCATTCACCATGTCTTGGACACGGACACGAGCTTATCCTCATGCTTTTGCGGTACCGAACAATAAGATGGGTGGTGCATACAACTACATGACCTACATCTTCTTCGACAACCTCTTCTGGACGTCGACAGCAGGTCAGGTAAACAGATGGCGGAAGGAAGTTCTCGGGCTGCGACCAACAAGTCTTGAAAAGCTTCAGCAGAACAAGGTGCCGTTCTTGTACAACTTTTCACCCAGCGTTGTGATCCCTCCCTTGGACTTTAGCGATTGGATTCGTGTGACTGGATACTGGTTTCTGGATGAGGCAACAAATTGGCAACCTTCAGAACCACTTCAAGCTTTCATCACCAAAGCACGGCAGGACAAGGTTCCTCTTGTCTACATTGGATTCGGCAGTATTGTTGTCTCGGATTCCAAAGCTATGACACAGGCGATCATCTCTGCAGTCCTCAAAGCTGACGTGCGATGCATCTTGTCCAAGGGCTGGTCAGATCGATTGTCCAAGGCTGGCGTTACTGATGTACCGCTTCCGGACAGTATTTACCAAATCCAGTCGGCACCCCATGACTGGTTGTTCAACCAGATTGATGCGGCTGTACATCATGGAGGCGCCGGCACAACGGGAGCCTCTTTACGTGCAGGTGTCCCTACAATCATCAAGCCATTCTTCGGAGACCAGTTTTTCAATGGCAACCGCATTCACGACCTCGGGGTCGGGCTGCATATCAACCACATATCAGAGAACGTCCTCGGCAAAGCACTCTGGATTGCTACTCACGATGAACGTATGAAGGAGAAAGCGGGTCTTCTAGGCGCACAGATCCGTAGCGAAGACGGAGTCGGTACCGCAATCAAATGCATCTACCGCGACATGGACTACGCCAGAAGTCTGATCAAGAAGCAAGATCAGCAACCGGTCATTGGTAAAGATGGCGAACAGCCAGCTCAAGAGGCAGCTGCCAACGAACACGACCACGGCGCAGAAGACGAAGAGAGCTGGACTTTTGTTGAGAACGATAGCGATGTGGACGTTCTGCAACCTAGTTGGAGTGACATGGACAAGTACCTGAGCCAAGGCAAGCGGGCCTCGATGGCATTGGGAAACTTGTCGCTCAAGAGACGCTTTTAATGTTGCGATATGACAATTTGCGGTCTTTGATTGAAGCGAGGCGTTTTGGAATGCATACAGGTTGATTGGCGCATAGGTCAGACTTACGCAGACGATTCGATACCTACATGTACTCATGATACATCAACGAGATCCATACACTACCATGATCTTACGAATATCCTCCAGTGTATTCAAAATAGTCTTTCCTCTTGCACTTCGCTGGACCCTTGCACAATTCACGGATGACGTCGGATAAAGCTCGGACCATGTATACATGTACATGTAGTTTTGTGATACCTTTAAACCTCCAAGCATCGCCAACGTTAATTTTTCCCAATCGCAGTCAATCATCACTCGGTTGTCGCTCACCATGTCTTCGCGCGGAGGTACTACCCTATACGTGTCGGGCTTTGCTCCCAACACTCGGGCACGCGAACTGGCCTACGAATTCGAGCGTTACGGACGCCTTGTTCGTTGCGACATTCCAGCTCCTCGCAACCCAAGCAGCAGGCTGTAAGTTATTCCAGCAATGCGCTCAAGTGTTTTTAAGCACAGAGGAGCGATTGCATTAACTGATCTTCACTTAAACCGTACTGACAAGCCAGTTTCGCGTTTGTTGAATATGAGAGTCGCCGTGACGCCGACGATGCTTACTATGAGATGCACAACTTTCCCTTTGGTCGTAACGAGATCCTCAAAGTTGAGGTAAGTCTAGCACCGTCTGCCTCACCTAAAAACACGGCTGACGTTTCCTCAGTGGGCTCGTACCCCGCCTTCAGCCAATTGGCGCTTCGAAGGTCGCGGTGGACCACCTCCCCCACCACGCGGCGGCCGCCGTAGTATGAGCCCGCGTAGAGGAGGTGGAGGTGGTCGTGGTGGAGGAGGTTCTACACACATCAAAGACGAGTACCGCGACAGAGATCATGAGGATCGCCAAACCGGAGACAGACATGGAGACCGCGACCGCACTCGCTCACCAGACAACCGCGATCGCGACATGAAAGATTACAAGCACGAAGGAGATACCGATGGCGCCCGCGACACCGAGCCTGCCGCCAATGGCCACGATCACGGCGGTATGTAGATTCACTTGCGACTTCGTAAGCCAGTCATACTGATATTAAGAGCAGACGCACACGAGGACGACCCAGCTCCAAGGCCAGACGAGCGCGACGAAGTCCCAGAGTAGGCCTCTGCAACTTACCAAACGACTGCTGCCCATCTTCCTGCCTGGAACACCTGGGCTTGAAAGAGCGAGAAGTACAACGAGAGGATGTCTTTCGGTTTGACCTGCATCACAATATGAGCTCCGAATCTTTGAATTCGGACAAAAGTTTACATGATACCAAATTGATGACAAGCAGAAGCGACACGAGCCTCACCACGAGGTCGGCACGGTCTTCGGCGAAAGAACGAACGAGCGAAACATCAGTACTAGCATATCCTACGAGCGATTTACGAGGCGGTTCACTTTCAACCGTCCAGATACTGCGATCATCGAACCCGAATACAATCGAAATTATACCCAACCCCGTGCCTGCACTCCCCCGAGACGATTCGATACATTGCAACTCAGCACCCGAGCGAAGAAGATCACCCATTCGAGACCAGCCCTCTATCAACCATTTCCAACATCTACAATTCACCCAAAATAGACTAATCACCTTCCATTGAATTTATGCTGACCTGCCTGCCTTTTAACGTTGACTAACATCTAGCTCTACTTGCCAAGCCGCCCATTGATTTCGTCGACCACGGGGCATGAAGGCAAAGAACAGTAGTCCCCATAGACATGCCTAGAATCTGAAGTAACAAGTTCAGTAGAAGTGGCTGTCTGCAGTGCTACGCGAAATCACGTTACCTAGTCTACCAACGCGTCGCTTCTGTGGTCCAACGGCAAACGCAGAGAAAGGTGAACCGTAAAGGTAAGTGCTCGATATTGCCTGCCGAACGACATGTAGCCAGACTTTAGGAAGCCACGATCCGGACGGACTCGATCTTCACACCCCACTGCGTTTATGTTTCTCTTCCTTGCGTCTCACACTTGATGCGTTACACTGTTTGATTATCACATTATTAGCGCTTCAATGAACGCTCTTTATCAATACGGCCAGCAGACATCGAGTGCCACCTCTCACGTCGAAAGACACGATCTCTGGGAACTTCTCGCCGATCCGGGCCGTCCGCCTCGTCTTTCTGACTCGGAGATGTGCCCTCCCTCCGGCATGCTCGATAAATTACGTCGATCAACGAGCAAGATGCTGTCCAGCTTCAGGAAACGCAAAGGCAGGTGGTGAATCAATCTTGATCGATGATGACAGCCACTAATTCTCTCGTAGCTAGAACTTCACCCAGCAACTCAACCACCAGTGATGAGCTCTCTGAAATTCCGCAAACAATGGCCGAGTCAAAGCCCGTTGATATAAACGATAGACCCGATGACTCTCCACAAGATCGTCCTGTCAAGAAAGCGAAGAAAAGCGTTCACTTTGATGGATCTCCAGAAGGCGAATCATGGGATGAGGATATGCTTGAATCGCCCGGACTCGAAGACACGGAGAAGCTACCTGGAGACAGACGATCAAGCAAGCATCGACTATCGCAAAGTCTTTCAGATCATGCACACAACATGTATCAAAAGCTCACCAACACTTTTGACAGCAACAACAACAATAATCATCCTACTATTGTACACCGACCGAACCTACGAACGAGACCTACGATACAGATGGTTGACACACACACCGCAGCCACACCAGGTCACGAGCACGAGATGGCGACGATAGACAGCTCTCCGTCATCCTTTAACTTGTCGATCAACAGCATGTCTCCTGCCAGTCAGGCATCGACCGCACCAACTTCTATCCTTTCCAACCTAAGCTCTCCACATTCGAAATCAAGCGAAATCAAACCGACTCCTGATCACACAATGCTCAAATCATCTAGCTTTCACCCAGGCTGTGCAGAAGAGACACTTCTACCGCCTGTCGAAGAGAGCCTGCCTAAATTCATTACCATTCCGGTGCAAGAGACTAGCATCTCGGGCAACATCAGCGTGGCCACTGTCGAAAAGACCGCTATTGCAAAGATATACATGGAAATCCATTTCAATAACGTCGTTCACGAAGCTGCCGCAAATCGCGCTGTACGCCGGAAGAAGTTCGAGCAGTCAATCGTCACTGTGCCAATGACAGATGAGGAGAGACTCATGGCCTGGACCAGTTGGAAGCAGGCCGAGACTGATCATCTCCGTCAGATGCGTGCACTGAAAGCGACCACCTTGATCAGACAAGACATCAAGGGCATATCCATCGCCGGATACGAACCTGTCCGCGTTCTCGGTAAAGGCAGCTTTGGAGTCGTCCGACTGGTCACCGAGAGCAAGCCTCAGAAAGATGTCAAGGACAAGTCATCGTCGGAGTCAAATATGCAAAGTCCCAGCTGGTCCCAAGATACCGGAGACGGACGCGAGGAACATATGTTGACACACGAGCCCAGCATCCCCAGCGGTCGACCTCTCCTTCGGTATCTGAGTCGCCGATCCAGCAAGTCGAAAACCAAGAAAGTCCACCAACTCGACCCCAAGGAGGTTTATGCCATGAAAGTCATCCGCAAGACGAACATGCTCCGCAACAGCCAGGAAGCACACACCAGAGCCGAGCGTGACTTTCTAGTCGCTTCTGAGGGATCACCCTGGATCGTACCACTCATCGCAGCGTTCCAAGACAACCGGAACCTCTACCTCGTCATGGAGTTTATGCCAGGCGGCGACTTTCTTGGATTGCTACTGCGCGAGGACGTCCTCGATGAGCCGGTCGCGAAGTAGTACATCGCGGAAATGATCCTCTGTATTGAAGAGGCGCACCGTATGAGATGGATTCACCGAGACGTCAAGCCCGACAACTTCCTGATCAGCGCTTCTGGCCATTTGATGATCTCCGACTTTGGTCTTGCCTTTGACGGTCACTGGACTCATAACCAGTCCTACTATACCAACCACAGACTTTCACTTATGGAGAGGCTCGGTATCACGATCACCGGCGACAAGGACGATCGGAAAGAAGCCGCTCGAGCGCAGTACTCGGACACTCGCTCAGGTTCACCCGAAAAGACAGGCGTGCGTCAGCTGGAAGCTGAAATGAACTCGGGCGGTGAAGGCCTACTCAATTGGCGTAATCGTGTAGAACGACGCAAGATGGCGCGCAGCGTCGTTGGTACTTCACAATACATGGCCCCAGAGGTGATCCTAGGCCAACCCTACGATGGACGATGCGACTGGTGGAGTATTGGCGTGATTCTATACGAGTGCCTGTACGGACGCACACCATTCTACTGCGAGACACGACAAGCGACCAAAGAAGCAATCGTGAATCACCGCGCAACCCTCGCCTTCCCCTACTATGGACAACGCATCTCGCGTCCAGGAGCAGAGTCTAGGCGCTGGCTACCGCCAGTCTCACCAGTCGCGGTTGACTTGATGCAAAGCATCCTGACCGACAAGGAAACCCGACTCTCGTCACGGCTCTATCGCTTCCACGAGTTCCGACCTAACCGCCTCCGTCATGTCCCCTCCGGTCTTGCAGGCCGCCACGTCTACCCCAACGGCGCCGAGGAGATCAAAGCCCACCCGTTCTTCGCTGGTTTGCAGTGGAATTCAATGCACCGCATGCCGCCGCCGTTCGTGCCCCGTTTCCGCGAAAATCAGGCCGTCACCAAGTATTTCGAGGAGGAAAAGGATATTCTGGGTTCGAGTGGCAGCGAGAGCAGTGAAGTTAGCGAGGACAGCGGTGATGTCGACGCCCTACAGGTCGAGGAGATGGCTCAAGCGCACGTCAATGCCCTCTTGCAAGCTGCCGCCGAGCAGGGACTGTCCGGTGCGACCGCCGTGGCGAGTGATGCCGGCAACATGACTCCTGTGATGAACCCGGAGACGGGCAAGAGCGTCAAGAGATACCAGCGCATGCGCAACAGGAAGAGGGCCAGAGACAAGGCGCTCCGTGACCCCGTGGTTGGGAAGACGGTGCTCGAGTTGCGACGCAAGGGCGCATTCTTGGGGTATACGTACCGGCGCATCAAGCCTTTCGTCCTGGCCGTCGAGGGCGGAGGAAGTGTCGGGGGGTTTGACGGTGGTGCTGGGAACGGCTACAGGGGGCAGGTCAGGGGCCGGACGAGGCCTACTATCTTGCCCGTCGTGGGCTGAGTGGTTCGTCTCGTCAGTCCGTCGTCTGTGTTTCGGTTCGCTGCGTTTGTAGATGAAGCCGGTGCTGGTGTGATGGATGGTTCATAGATATTGCTTAATCCAGGATCCTGAGCATCAAATTATATCTCGAGTGAGATACTGCTGTGGTCACGAGATTCTGGATCCCTGTGTAACGCTATGACTGTCTCGTGACGTGGGACGTGGAGCACTTAGTATCCGGTAGAATTAATGTCTACACAGTGGAACTCATCAGTATGGAATACGGCTGTGTCTCATTTCAGGGGTATCAGATGCTATGTAGTGGTCCGTAATCCCTGCCTGCGATCAAAAGCTATCTCATCATCGCCGTTTGTTTGTTTCCGTTAGACCGCTCGTAGAGTGAAGGAAAGAAGAAATGCATGGTGACTGTAGACTCAAAGACCCACCGCGTCAATATGCTGCCCAAACCGTTGACATCCGGCATCTACTGCTCGGAGCCAGGTCTGTCATCATTGTCATGCTCTCGCTCACGCTCTCTCTTGTTCAACAACTCCGAAATCTTCCGCTTCTGCCTCGCTAAAGTCTCTTCGGCCCGCTTCGCCCGGTCGTACACATCAGCTTTTATCTGGTCATGCCTCTCATATAACCTTTCGAGTCGGAGAAAGGGCTCATCGAGCCGTGCGAGCTCTTCTTCCGCTGTCTCGGTTGGGAGCATACGTTCCACCAGGTCGAACATTTCACGACGATGACGTTGGCGACTGTCCTCGATCTCCGCTCGCAAATCGTCAACTAGATCGTCACTATTCTCCACGCTCTGTTCGAGCTCCCAGATACGGATCGCTTGTGCTTTGATTATGTCCGTTTGCTCGACTATCTTTCGAGCACGTTCGTCGGTGTTGAGCGTCTCATTCTGCTGGGTGAGCACATTGATCTGCTGCGTGAGGTCGTTGATCTGCTGTCGTGTTTCGGTGTCTAATGTCGCTACATCATCGAAGAGTTAAGCAATACACACAACCAAGCGGCGATCAGGTTCTCTTTGCTTACCGTATGCGCGCTGGACTATGTTAAGGTCGGTGCGGAGCTGAGTACGATCAGCCTGGAGCTGGTTTCGATCAGTCTGGAGCTGGGCACGTTCGGCCTGGAGCTGAGTTCGATCAGTCTGGAGCTGAGCACGTTCGGCCTGGAGCTGAGTACGTTCAGCCTGGAAATCCATGATGTGTTGGAAGAAGTGGTTAATTGTGAATGTGAGATAGACGGAAGATCGTTCAAAATTGAACCTGACGAGATCTGAGAAAGTGGATTATTTGCGTACGTGACTTCCATGTCTGGCTTGCATATTCCCTGTTTGTATGTGTTACCGACAAAGAGGTCTGAAACAGATAGAGCAAGTGTAGCACAAACCTTATTTAGTCCGATGTGAAGTACCCTTACCTGCAACTTCACAGTCTAATCCAGCCCACCTTGGACTTTTGTCCATCTTCACCTTCATTATCCTTTTTATACTGGTACGCACCAAAGATTTCCGCACCGAACAATCCCACCATGGCTGGAAGACCTCCCCTTGTTTATCCGCAGCCTCGGCAGGGACCGCCAGATGATCTGCTTCTAAAGACTATCGAACAACAAAAAGCAACCATTTCAAGCCTCAAAACAAGGTTCGACAGTCTTGATAAGGATGTCAACAATCACGATGGCTTGAAGGCACAACTTCATGGGGCGAGAACCAACAACACCAGGATCGAGAGCGAGCGGGACGAAGCCAGGAGCGAGCGCGATACCGCAAGGACCCAGCGTGACCGCGCGGAGGGTGAACGCGATGCGGCCAAGAAGCGAATCGCCACTCTTCAAGCCCAAGTCGATGCTAGTGCTCCAGATATCACTGGCATCAATAATGCGTTGCGCAAGGCCCAGAACGAGCTTCAGACAGCCCAAGAGTCCAACGAGAAACTGCAACAACAAATCAGCAAACTTCAGCAAAAGCTCCAGTCTGCCGATGAAGGACTTGAATGAGACAGAAGCGAAGGAAAGGGCTTGGCTTGGCTTGACATGCTCGAGAAGGAAAAGGCAAAGGGCAGGACAGAGGTCCATGGAGTCTGTCTTCATGCAATTCGACTAGTCCATAGCATGTGATACCCCGAATGAGACAGTCGGACCCTCTTACCATTCTCCTCGCTGTGCATCGTACTAGACCTGATGACCTACAGCTGTTCTTGAGATATTGAACTATTTGTATTTGTAGTATCTGATGCTGGATCGTAGAGGATCGCTTGATGCAAGATCGACCTGGGAACATGAGCTGCTCATAGAATTGCCCAGACGTGCTTACAATGAATCGCCTGTAGCATCACCCATTCGTGTGTTGAGTCAGCAAGCTGCTTGTATCTTACTTTCTCGTGCGGTTCTGAAGGGGAACACATTGGCCACGACCGTCCGAGAGCTGAAGATCCGAGTGGGAGATACAGCTGCCACGCCGAAAGGAAAATGGATCGAAATACCGCAGCGCTTTATATTGTGTCTGGTATACCAACGCCGATCGCCTCACGATGTCATCCCGATGATCCGATTCCCAGCTCCTGCCCAAAGTGTCATGTATCATAACCCAACGCCATGTCTTGTTCCGTCTCTTACAATCCAATAAACACAGCACTCATACCAGCAACCAAGACCGCACTGCCCAGTGCCCAGACCATCTCGCCTCCAGCGCCCACCGTCGACGCAGCGCTGGTCTTGCTACTCGTCAAGTTGTACAGCGTCAAGGCGAGCGACCCACCGCAGACTTGGCTGCTGTTTCCGACGCATTCGTAGCCGCAGGCGCTCTCGTTCAGTTGGGTGCTGTAGCTGTTCAGATTGCCTGACCCCCAGCACTCGCGGCCGTATTCCATGCCGCAGAACTGATAGCGGTTGCTCGAACACCAGGAGAGGCACAAGGCGGATGTCGTTGTGCTGTTTGCGATCTGGAAGGATGAGTACTGGAACGGGAGAGGGGGGATTAGAGTAGATGTACCATTGATCCACCTGCCAGCGCGCGTACGCCTCCTGCTGCGGTGTAGCCTGTGGTCTCGTTCCAGCAGCCGACGTATTTGTAGCCATCGATGGCTGGGCCTGGTGCGGCATTTGAACCTGGGGTTATATCTGTAGGAATTGGGAGGGCGGCAGTGGTTTGAGCGGAGGCGAAGGTAACAAGGGCGGCAAGGGTGGTAAGGAGGGTGGTTGTGAAATGCATCTTGGTGGTGTTTGTTGATTTAATGGTCAGGTCGCGGTGCTGTGTGTGTTGTAAGTCGTGGTAAGGGAATGATCAAGCGAGTGACTTGTGATAGAAGAAGTGGTTGGAAAAGAACGGAAATGTCAGAAATGTCTACCTGGAGACTTGGAAGTACGACTGTATAAAGAAGGCGCTTTTTCGGCAGCGGGTAAGAGTGTTGTTGAGGTTGCCCAACGGCGTACGAGAGGTCCATGTCAGATAGGCGTGCAGGATGCAGCTGCGGCAATAGACACGTTCTGCCTAGTTCGGAAATTGTTCGAGAATCTGGGGTCAAGCCGCGAGGTACCAAGTTTTCTTACAGGGTTTAACGCCTCTGCCGAGCAAACCGAAGCACGAGCTGAGCTGATCCTTGTACTTTTCAACGAATCGGAGTGGGTGTTGAGATGGTAGAGCCTCGAAATGGTAAACGCCCCATCTGGGTGCAGACGACGAAGCTTCTCAGCTGTAGAGATATCAGCGGCTAGTTTTCAGTCGAGATGCATGTGGAAATTCAGCACGGTCGAGAGAGAAACAGGTGCCTCGTCATCCTCGCTCCGTTCGACCAGCTGTGAGCTGTGAGCGAGTCATGATGTTGCATCAACTGAAAATTCAACTGAAGATAGAGCCATTCGGTATCGATGTACTGTTTCAACTCGTAGATAAAGGAAGAATGAGGGGGGTGTTCGTCGTGTCTGTGGTCCAAGACTCCCAGGCTGCCTCATTACACCATTTTCGACGTATCAATAATGGGAAGCTGTAGATATCCTTGTTATCCTAATTGATAGGTGGAGGATTATGGTTCGGCAACACTTTCCATCAAAGTCTACGCGCCAAAACGCGCCAAGACTGCTGCCTGTCCACTGCTGCCTAACAAACTTGCTCAGTATGGATGAGTCAGCAGCTCCGGCCAGCTTCGGGTATATATTCACCTCTTCCCTTTCAATCCATCTTTTCGCTCCATCCGAGTGCAAGGGCATTACGCGTATCAGAGAGGATTCGTCCGAGATCGTGTTTTTGCTAGTTGAAAACTATCAACTGACTGCTTTCGTTGGCTTCGGTCGGCGAGGAATCTTTGGCAAACACATGACAGTAATCTGTCTTTTCATCAATGCTTCTGCTTGACGCAGGATCTTGAAGAAGAGACACAATCGTGATAGTCATCTATTAATGGAATGGTGTTTGCACGGCAAGTTGTGGACTTCGTAACTATATATGATACTGTCGTGCGCCATTCGTTATAGACTTAGATGTTGCACTCTGTTGCTTATCGACAAGGCCGCGAGTGTTGGTCAAAGACGAGCATTGAAGGCCTCCAACGACACACGCGACAGGAAGTACTCGTCAATAACTAGTCCAGACTGTAGTGATACCAAAGAACTCCATTAACTATGCCGCGTAATGCGGTTCCGCATTTGTGGATGCGCGAAAGTGCATAATAATACAAGTCGGTGGTCAAGAACGACACTCTACACTTGCAACCCTCGTCGACATCGATCGCTCGAACGAGTATTGCCCCTGACAACCAGTCCTCCACGCGATATCCGCCGGCGGACGCAAAAGAAAAGAACATAACCGACCATGGCGACCAAACAGCTCGCCAAATGGGCAGTGAACCTCTCCCCCTCCTCGCTACCCTCCAGCGTCACCACCGCCGCCCGCCGCTCTCTATACAACTACATCGGCTGCGCAATTGGCGGCAGTCACCACCCGACCGTGACCAAAGCCTGGAAAGCACTCCAACCCTTCGGCGCCGAGCCACAACAAGCCCTGCGCCTCGGCACACCTCACAGAATTAATGCCCAACTCGCCTGCCTGCTCAACGGCATCGCCTCCCACGTCCACGACTACGACGACACGCATCTAGCGACGATAATCCATCCGACCGGACCCGTCGCCTCAGCCTGTCTAGCATGGGCCGACTTCTCCTCCAAGCCCATCACAGGACCCGAACTGCTCACCGCGCTCGTGGCCGGCATCGAAGCGTCCTGCAAGCTCGGCCTGAGCGTGTGGCCCGCACACTACGACGTCGGGTGGCACATCACGTCGACGACGGGCAGCATCGGCGCCGCCGTCGCGGTGGGCAAGTTGCGGAACCTGTCCGAGACGCAAATGGCGCATGCGATCGGGCTCGCGGCTGTGCAAGTCGTTGGCCTGAGGGCGATGTTCGGGTCCGATACGAAGAGCTTCCACGTCGGGCAGGCGGCGCAGGCGGGGTTTACTGCTGCTCTGCTTGCGGCGGGGGAGTTCACGAGTTCGGAACAGGCACTCGAGGCGAGGCGTGGCTGGGGCAATGTTGTTGCCGGTGGCGGAGAGGTGAAGCTGGAGAGGTACATCGCGGAACTGGGAAGTGTCTGGGAGGTGGAGCGCAATGCATTCAAGCCTTTTCCGTGTGGTATTGTCGTTCATCCTGCTATTGATGGATGTATCCAGCTGCACAAGGAAATGAAATTAGGGAAGAAGCAAAGGGTTGAGCACATCCGAAAGGTGCATGCGAGAGTGCATCCGTTGGTCAACGAGTTGACTGGAAACCGAAGGCCTAAAGACGGGCTCGAAGGCAAGTTTTCGGTTTACCATGGCTGCGCAGTCGGTCTTCTGTACGGAAAGGCTGGGCCGGCGCAGTACACTGATGAGGTCGTCACGAGCGAGGAGGTGAAACAACTCAGAAACAAGTGCGTGATGAAGGCCGATGGGAGTCTCAGACCCGACGAGGTGGTTATTGAGGTCAGTTTCCAAGCGGCTAAGCCATTAAAGAAGCACGTCGAGCATGCTATTGGCAGCCTGGAAGTCCCGATGACAAATAAGCAGCTGGAGGACAAGTTCATCGATCAGTGCACGCCGGTGCTAGGGGACAGGACGCGAGAAATCAGTGAGCTATCTTGGACTATCAGTCAGGCACCCGACGTCGTAGAGGTCCTTCGAAAGCTGCGAAGCAGAACACCTGAAAGACCGACTTCTGACCGGAGGTCAATTAATCGATTCTGAAATCGACGCTTGATCATCCCAACCTACTCTACATATCAAATACATTACATACACTCCAACCCCATTTGCAATTCAACCGCTCAACCATAGTTGAACGCATTCCTGCACAACGGACAAGAACTAGCATTGCTGCTCTTGAACCACTTGAACAAACAACTCGAGTGGAACAGATTCTTGCAAGTACCGCACCTCTTGCTAGGCAACTGCTTGTCCGACGAAATGATCGAGTAGCAAATCGCACACTCGGTCTGGCCCTTGAGCGCACCAGTCACGTTCTTGCGCCACGACGACAGACCATCGATAAGGTTGCCGTTGCTGAACGTGATGACACCTTGACAGTTGCGCAGCCACGACTGCCATCTCTTCTCGTCGACCGCCACACGGCTGATACCGTCGACTTTGGCGCCTTGCAGCGGGTACTCGTCTGGTAGTCGCACAACGATCGCCATTGTTTGCTCGTCGACGAGGTACGAGACGTTGACTTCCTTGCTGCGGGAGGAGATTTTGACGGTAAAGTCCGAGTATTCCGGGTCCGAGCCTGCTGTGCTGGACCATTCTGAGACGCTGGCGAGGGATTCGGATATGATGAGTGGTGAGATGTACTTGGAGGTCCACGATGATACAGCCAGCGACGTTTGTCGCGAGGTGAGGGACAGGAAGTGTGCTTTTGTGAGGCTTGCAACGTGGGTCAGAGCGAGGTAATAGAGATGTGTCAGTAGCCACTGGGTATCCTTCTCTGGCGATTCTTCCGAATCAGGCGTGTACTTTGTGATGTCGACCTTTGAGGCATCAAAAGGCCGTCCAACACTGTGGCCTAAAAAGTCAAAGGTGAAATTGAGCAGAGGCGCGAGGTAATCGCCTTCTTTCAGATTCTCAATGTAGTCGGTCTTGACTTTGTACGATGAGTTTGTGAAGTGGTCGAAGATGAGCATCCAACTGTACAGGTAGCCCTTGAGATCCAGCGGCATGCTGCGCTCAAAGGCAGCGTCTGCCAATGATTCCAGTGTTGGAGTCTCCAAGATAAGCGACAGAAGCTCATCAGGAAGATGGGCCGACTTGTTTTCCAAAGCTGCTTCGAAAGATATTTGCTCCTGGGAAGCAGGTATCTGTCGATGCAGCAGATTGAATGACGTCTGCTGGACGGAGTGTGAGGGTGCGTAAAGTAGCGAGTACAGTCTTCCAGCATCATCCAGCTCAATCTTGGACAGTCTGGAGATTTCTCTTGCAATCAAATCGTTGGTAATCTTCAGCGGTTGATGCTCATCGTCAGAGACGTCCTGGTTCTGTGCGAGCAGATCAATGAGTGCTTTGGCCATCTCGGGCTCCTTTTCTTTCCAAGCATCAACGAGATCGTCGTTGGGCTCATCACCAGTCTTGAGTGATCTCAGGGAGGTAAACAAGCGCAGCGATGCATTCAATAGGACAGTCTCTAGCTCGACATCTTGATCCTCTGATAAGGCCAGAGAAGTCCACGTCGAGACGGTTGCATTCAGAAGTTGCGACCAGTGTTCACCGTACATGTCGCCCATGCAAGGGAGCAAGACCGCCAACGATTTGAAGACCTCTGCTTTGAGAGGCGATGGTACCTCTGACTGCTCTAGCCATGGAGTTACATGTTTGACGTAGAAGATCAACCTCTGTTTGGCGATAGTACCATCTTCAATTTCTTGACCGGAGATGATAATGTTGAGGTAGACCAGCCGTTCAAAAGTCTGCTTCGCCTCTTTCTCGACCTCGGCACCAGTAAGATCAGCTACAAGCTCATTGGTATATCTGTTGAGTTCGCCGTTCGTCCACAGAGGTTGCTTGAACGCTGCGAGGAGCGCCGGTAGCTGAAAGTTGTCTGGTGTTTTCCGATGTGCTTTGATCATATCCAAGTAATTCTTTGCGTCCAGTCTAGAGCATCCATGGAGCTCTAGCGACTCAGCTCGCATCGTAGCATACTGTCTAGCGTGATGAAATGCATAAGGTCGCAAACCCTTGGCTTCGTGGAGGTGACCTTCCGCAAGCTGAGTGTACGTTTTTGGTCCATTTCCTTCTCCTTGTAAATGCTGCTTTACGAACGTATGCGCCTGTGAGATGTATTCAAGCACGTCGGCTTCCTGATCGGTAGAATGACGACCCCACATCGCATTACTATTCCGTACGCTTATGTTGTCTCCCGCAAGAAGTGTGGTAAGGCTCAGTAAGAATAGGATGTTGGTTTGTGTATCACCCGGAAGAGTGTCGAAAAGACCTTCTCGCGAGAATAGTCGTACAACGTACATTCCGCATCGAAGCGGAAGAGAATAGCCATCTCCATCTTGCGCGACCCTCGGCGAGCCAGTCTTCGCATCAGCCTCGACAAGGAACACGCTACCTCCGAGCGGACTCATGATCGAGAGGGAAGGAGGAGACGGCTCAGCCAGCAGTGAGTCAAGCGAAGTGCGCCATGCTGTGATATCTGGCATGATGGACGGGATAGCTTCGGTCCCAGACTGGTCAATCAACCTGCCAGCCATATCGATAGTAGTATGAATTGGTAATGAGCTCATGGACACGTTGTTGAGAGATTTTTGAACCACATCGATGCTGGCAGATGGTATTTTGCCGGTGTTAGACCCCTTGAAAAGCTGCTTGCTCAGGTCGTTGGCCTTTTGCGCGACCTCATCGTCTGCCGACTCTTCCAATAATAGCAATTTCGGAAGCAGGTCACTCCCCTGTGGTCTTGCCATGAACTCGTCCATGATAGATCTGTTGTTCTTGCTGATATTGTCCAGACCTTGAAGAGCGGGCTTTGCCTGTTCAGATACGGACAATGACGACATCATAGTTGACATGATATGGTCTCTGGTCTCGAAGGACATGATATCCGCGCTGTGCTTCAAGACGCTGGAGATGAAAGTCCAGTCATGGTCGTCTAGCAGCAGGGATTCACATTCAGATTGTAGGAACTTCTGCACCTCTAAATTCTCGACAGCCAACCTTGCAGCTGGTTTGATACGAGGAGAAGCGAGAAAGCTCCTAAAAGCGCCGATCCTCTCCGAAGATTCTTCCGCTGATGCGAGGGCATGTGCAAAAGCAGTCCAGATTGTGGTGAACTCTGACGACTCATGTAGGTGATATAGAAGAGAGAACAACTGTGGCTGAGAAGGAGAGATGACAAAGTTTGGTGCATCCTTCTCGAGAAATGCAAGGACCGAATCCCGACTTGTGGACATCAATTGCCCGCAGTTGGTCACAAGCCCATCAATGACAGCAGCGGCGCCAAAAGGCTTTCCATTCCGGCTACGCAAGAGTTCCAGAGAATCCTTGACGACTTCCTCCACGGCTGATAGAAATGCTTGTCGAAGCTGGTCGGGTATTTGATAGTCGCCTTTGAGAATTTCGACCTGTAACAATGTCCACCTCTCGGCCGCGGCTGCAACGGCCTTCTGAGACTTTTCGAAATCTTTTGACTGTTCGGGCTGAGACGTCTTGATGCTTTCAATGAGTTGAGCAGTGTATTGTGGCCACTTGGAGACCAGTACATCGGTGAACTTTGAGCAGTGTGCTGCTTTGGAAACATTCCAAGCGGGTCTTGCACCTGACAATGACCACTGCGATTGTGCATCTGTCGGGTTGAGATATTGCTCAATCACAGGCAAAACAAAACCCGTAATGATCTCATCTTGGTCGTTATCAGGCAGCTGTCGCGAGACAAGATCCACAATCTTGAAGTAGGTCTCCCATGCAGACGAAGCATTGAAACGCTCATCTCTGTTCGTGGCACCCTCATGCAAGGCTTTGAGCAGATCCTTGGCCTCATTAGAATCTTTAGGAAGCATCCCAATGGGGACATTGCTGAAAAGCCTCCAGAGTGAAGACCAGTAGTCTGGAGGAGAATTCTGCGAACCACGCTTCACACACTGCCGCAACCTCGAAAGAGGGCTCTTCTTGCTCGAGTATTCGGATGTCCAGATTGTGGGGAAAGCGGTAGTGAGATCTGCAGTGGTGTGGACGAGCTCCGTGGCTGATCCAGTCTGGTCCGAAGGCAAGGCCTTTGAGATCAGCGCTGTACCGATGACCTTGAGATTCTCCTGAATCAGGTCTCTCTTCTTGTCCAGGCTATTCCGAAGCAAGCGCAATGCCGCACGCCGTACCGACACGTCGTCATGCGATGTAAAAGCCCAAAGCGTCTCGTCACTCAATAGTTCAGTATATATCTCGTGCTGTTTGTCCTGCTCTTCCAACGGCAGTTCCTGTACCAGATTTGAAACAACCGCCAGGCACGTCGCAATGACTCTAGCATAAGTTGCCTCGGCGTCGTCCTTACTCACGGAGCGTTCGTCGCTGATAGTCTGTACCGTCTCGTTCTGAATAACATCTTTACAGTATGTGAGGATGTCCTTTTGAAAGACCCTTGAAAGGTTGGCCAGCTTGTCGGGTGTGTTGAAAGTCTGCTTCAGCGCATCTTGGGCGGCCTTTGCCGCCGCGCGATCGCTATCATATGTTCCAGCAAGCCATGGTGCCGCGATCTGGTGCATATGAGGTACCATTCTCTTTCCGCATTTCGACGCAATCTGGCCATTGACGTTGTGTGCCAGCTGTCGGACGCGGCGTGAGGTGTCGATCGACAGGCGAGGGAGAAGTTTGACCTATAATAGAGATGTTAGCAACTTGAACCGACGACTGGCAGATTGCAATATACCCATGCGGTGAGGAGCGCCTCTTCGATCTTCGCGTCTGGTGATGCAACGTGCTGTTGTAACTCTTCGAGTGCTTTCGCCTTGGTAGTACTGTCCTTTTTCATGAGATTCTTGAAAACGACGGCTACATTGGCATCGGTAATGCCTGTCAGGTCTGGCGCCTCAAAGACATATGACAGAGGAGAAGCATTGGATCCGAATGTGCTTGACCCAAACCCTCCTCCGAACCCTCCGCTACCAAAGGCAGCCCGCCCACTGCTGGCTTGTGACTTGAATTTCTTACTCATCCTGACTTGCGTTACAAGCACAATCAAGGCTTGTTCAGTCAAAGATGGAGTGCAGTAACTGACGCGCTGGGAGTTGCATTGGTCAACAGAGCATGATCAAGACCATTTGATTGATGCGAGCACAAATTCACCCCACTGGACAACCAAATCAGTGCGTCATCAGACTTCACTTCAGATTATCGCGATTAGATCATGTCGCCGGCTTCCGGTAACAAACAGTGCAAACTTTGAAACGACCGCAACGACGACCTGACCCGAACCTGGGATTCATCAGCATACAAGTCTTAAAACGAACTGTTGTACGAGCACAATGCCGACCAATCGACGGACTTAGACGTACAGTAAGTAAGCAAAGGAAGGATTCAAACATGAACCAATAAGCCTTATCTATCACCTCCATGCACTAGTGTCTTACAGTAGATAACGAATCAATGCTGCATCCGGTCCTACTTAAAACAGGTCACCTACTCGTAGAACCCAAGTGTCAACAATCAAACTCGAACGCAAGACGGCAAGCAAAGTAGCTTCCACCAAAATGGCACCAGCACTAACCATCTCGTCCCGGATCCCGTCTCCCTCACCCAAATCCTCAGTCCTACACCGTTCCCTACACAATGACCCGCTGCGCGTCATCTCGGCAGAGGGCAATTATCTACACCTCTCCAATGGTCAACAGATCCTAGACGCCACAGGCGGAGCCGCGGTGTCTTGTCTCGGCCACGGTAACGCGCGGGTCAAGAAAGCTGTCACGGCGCAGATGGACCAGGTAGCGTACTGCCACAGCGCATTCTACGGCACGAGCGCAGGTGAGGAGTTATGCAGGATGCTGGTTGATGGGACGGAGGGAAAGATGAGCAGGGCGCTGATTGTGGGAAGTGGTATGTGACCTCAATTTCATCTACTCGGTTCTGTATCTATATCATCACTACATCTATCTCGGTGATGGGGACGTAGTAGCAGTCGGCGATATGATATGTCTGTCTGACTGATCGTTCCTACCAGGCTCCGAAGCAATGGAAGCCGCTATGAAGCTCGCGCGCCAGTACTTCGTCGAGAAGTCGCAACCACGGCGCACCCGCTTCATCGCCCGCCGCGAGTCCTACCACGGCGCCACCCTGGGCTCGTTGGCCATGGGCGGTCATGCGGCGCGCCGCGCCATCTACGAGCCCCTGCTACTGGACAACATTAGCCATGTCTCGCCGTGTAATGCGTACCGGATGCGCGACGACGAGGACGAGGTGCGGTACGTGGCGAGACTGATCAGGGAGCTGGAGGAGGAGTTCGAGGCTGTCGGGTCGGATACGGTGTGTGCATTTGTCGCGGAACCGGTTGTCGGTGCTGCGTTGGGGTGCGTGCCGCCTGTGAGGGGTTACTTCGAGGCGATTAGGGCGGTTTGTGACAGGTACGGCGCTCTGCTTATTCTGGATGAGGTCATGTGCGGTATGGGTCGTACGGGCTCGTTGCATGCGTGGCAGGACCCGCTGGTGGGTGTTGTGCCTGATATCCAGACACTCGGAAAGGGGCTTGGTGGTGGCTATGCGCCTGTTGCTGCGGTGCTCGTTGGTGAGAGAGTTGTCAATGTGCTGGAGAATGGCACAGGGGCGTTTAGCCATGGCCAGACGTATCAAGGTCATCCGCTTAGTTGCGCGGCGGCGCTCGAGGTGCAGCGTGTCATCCGAGACGAGCGTCTAGTGCAAAACGTGGCAGTTCTAGAACTGTATCTTGAGCGGCTCCTGCGTGAACAGGTTGCGCCATTGCCGTATGTTGGCGATGTTCGAGGAAGGGGGTTCTTCTGGGGAGTATGTGAAGATATTACCTGCCTTAATTGGTACCTCTTGCTGATTTGGTCTAGATCGAGTTCGTCCAGGACAAGGAGACCAAGGAGCCAATTCCGCTTGAGCGAGGGGTTGCGATGGGTGTCCATGAGCTAGGTATGCTGGAGCCGTACAACATCTCGTTGTATCCTGGAACCGGAACCGTGGATGGCAAGCGCGGTGACCATATTTTGATTGCTCCGGCATATAACGTCCAAAGAGAAGATATCGACCTTATTGTCACCACCACGGCGCGCGTGATCGCGACCTACTTTGCTCAGTCTATTTGCAATGCATGATGCAGATCACTGTTTATCGGACAATCGAAGCCGATTGGAGTATAATGATTTCATCCTGCTACTTCATCTAGCAATGCACATTACGACGTCCACTATTCAGACTCTGCTTGAATATGTGAATCGCCTTTTCCCAGCCATATTCTGATTCGATTCCGACCATGAAACCTCCCACCTCTATGCCCGATAGCAGATGCCTCATCCCTCGAGAAGACTACCTGACGCAGATATGTACAATCCCATGCAAGAGCTGCTTTTTTGTTGTTTTTGTTTCCTGAGGAATGACGGCGACGCTTGGATCTTCATACGTATGTGATGCAGAAATGACGAACAGAAAAAAGGAAACGGGTATTATGCTGCTCTACCACCAATGAAGACCCTTGACGATTTTCTCGCCGATCATTCCAACGCCAGAGGAGGAGGATGCGCTCCACGAGGACGAGCTGGACGAGCTGAAGGAGCTGGATGATGAAGAAGACGAGGATGAAGACGAGTAAGTGAACGAGCTCCAGTATTGATCCGAGTGACCACCAGCCTTGCCGGTTGTGATGTTCGAGTACGAGTTGATCTGGCCCCAGATAGGAAAGTCAGACTCAGTGGGAGCTGGCTGGACTTCTGCGCCAACAACGGTGACGGACAGATCTGGAACGTCTGCTGCAGCGACCTCAACACCGTTGAACATCTTGATGCGCCAGTGCAGGTTCTTGTTCAGGTATGGCTCGACGGCGCTTGGAGCCATGCTGGAAAGCTCTCCAGAGGCGACTTTGTTGATCAGAGAAGAGGTCAATGGTAAGCTTGCAGTAACCTTGAGATCCATCTGGCTCATACCGATGTTGTCGTCATCTGCAAGGTTGGCAAAGACACCGTGGGTACCGCAGAAGTTGGGGTCGGATGACCAGGGGGAGGAATCGTTGGATGGCGAATCGAGGAAGAGGTAGACAGCGTATGAGCCGTTCATTTGAAACTTCTGAGAGACAATGTTACATGCCCATTCATAGCTGCTGCTGTTGCCGGTAGATGCTTCTTGTGCGCCCTGTGCGGCGCCGACATTGTCGCTGACATCACGCTTGTGGGAGACGGTGCTTGTACCGGCAGTGTTGCCGTATAGCGTGTTGATTGCAGATCGGACAGAGGCTGGCGTGGCGTTGTTCTGCAACTCAGGGTATGTGTATCCCATCTTGGTAGTGTCGGTGACCTCAGCAGAGGTCCACGAAGTGCCGACAGTATCAGAGTTGAAAGGTATAAGTGGAGAGTTGACGTCTTCGACAGTACCAGCAGGGTAGGTAAAGGTCGAACCGACGGCGGCCATTGGCTGGACATATGAGTTGGGATAGAGCATGGTGTAAAGAGCAAAGCAGCGGTCAATCATGGCGTGGTGGAGGAAGAAAATGGGGTCGAAACCAGCATAGTCAAGGTAAGTCATGTGACCGTTGTTACCAGTGATGGAGTGGATGGCATCGTGAAGAGACTCGAGACTGTCGGCGCCCGAGGTGGTGGACGTGATCCAGGCCTCGTTACCAAACTGGGTAAAATTGCTGTTCTGGAAGAGGTTGTAGAGACGGTCGGCAAAACTGACTCTGTTGTTGGAGATTTCTGGAGCGACCAGCCAGTTTTGACTGGTGGCGTTGCTGTCCCAGCTGGTTGGGTAGCGCTTGGTCACACTCCACGTGGCGAACTAAGAGGTTAGTGTTGGTCATTGTAGATTGAGTACATCTTACTCACTGGGTTATAAACCATGTCGGTAGCGGAAATGGGGTGAAAGTCGTAGCGGAAGAGAGGGTTGAGGATAGTCTGCTGGCCAGTTGGAGTGGTGACTGTGACGTATTGGTTGCTTACCAGCACTGGGTATGCGTTGCAGCCAGAGCATGGTACAGCAGCCCAGTCCCAGTATGGCAGACGGAAGTTGACAGCAGCAGCCTGATATCTAGTCTTTGCGGCGCCGGTGAATCGAGCAGCGACGGTCTGAATGTGTGCGTAAAGCTGTTGCTCGTAGAGAGCAAGATATGGACGATGCCACGGGAGGAACAGGTTAGAGACGTGTGTGCAATATCCACCTCCGTACCCGGTAGCACCACCGGGAGACGTGGCACCATTCCATGCTGTATACGGACGACCGTGAATACCACCGATTTCGTAGTAGGAAAGCGGATCCGTCTGCGCGACGTTCTTGAAATCTTGAAGTCCCAAGAGATAGAGGTTGAACATGTCCGGGAACTGCTGTTGCATAGTACGCAACTCCATTCTGACCTGAACACCATTACCCGTGACACCGGTGGTAGCGATGGTTGTTGCACGCTTCGGTGTGGAAGGCTGTTTGGAGTTCTGATTTGGCCCGATGCTGCTGAGTCCCCAGCCGGGGAGACTGATTGGCCAACCCCATCTGCGCTCGAGGGACGTGTTGTCGGTGGGAGCAGCTTGTGCAGGAGCAAAAGCGGAAGCGGCCAGGACAGCGCCGGTGAGTACTTGTTGAACCTTCATGATGTGATGCTAGAAGATCTTGACGAAGATGTGAAAAAGTATGAGTCGAATTTGTATCGTAGAGGACAGGTCAACAGTGGCTGACAAAACAGCGGAAAAGGTTGGTAGAGCCGAGTGTGGGAGGTGTATAAGTGGTGGATTATTTCCGAAGGATAAAAGCGCCACGGATTGATGTTGGAGTTGCTCGCGGAACAACCGCAAGGTTGATGTCGTCAAGTCACTTGTAGACAATGGCGAAGAAGCAAGGGAAGTGAACGTGGTGCAGGTTAGGTGTAGCGAGTGTCGAAGGAGTAACTGTCGAATTAAGTATTAAAGTGTGTATTCGTCGTGGACCTTCTGGATGCAAGATCGTTGGCTTGAGGGAGAAAGCGAATGGGAAAAAGAGGATGATATGGAGTAATGTCAAGATCAGGAAGAGAGCAAGACGAACAGTGAGGGTGAAGGCCGGCTAAAAGAAAGATTTACAAGAGTTACAAGAGACCTGCAGCAGGGTAGTAGTGGGCTAGTGTCTCGGCGGGGAACAGAAACAGCAATAGCCAGCATGCAGATACGTGCAGTGGCCGATCAGTATCATCGTTCAAACCTCAGACCCGACTCCAATACGCAATTGAGCTACCAATACGAGCGAAACAGGTCGAGAGTATGGAAAGAGAGCAGCACGGCTAGTCTTGCGCCACGATAGGCAGAACCCACCTGATCCTGACAATGTCAAACAGACAATCCCGAAGAATCAATAGAGGCGCAAGCTGAATGGATCGGTAGAGACAAGCATGAACCATGGCGACTACGACACGCCGGGCCATTGTGGTTCGGTGGTACTGCTGTGTGACGGTGGAGAGTCATGCGCGGTGGTGGCTGGAGACCAACCGAGCGAGTGGGATAGAATTGCGCCGTGCATGGCTGTAGTTCTGTCACAGCAGCGCATGGAAACAACAGGCGCTCTTTCGGCTGCCGCTGATTTTGTGTACACACAAGGTGGAATATCCGTGAACGCAGGTGAACGTGAGGAACAGGTCAAAGGCGGAGTGAAGCGATGAGGTTACATGTGCGAGTCAATGCGCTGTCTAGCCGAGACGCCGAGTGACGCCTTCCCCAAACGCGACGTCTGAAGCGGCGCCAGCACAAGCCAATCACGAGGCACAGATGTTCGCAGCTTCCAAGTGTCAAAGTCTGTCTCAGTCCAGTGTATCACCCTGCCACAGACCACCAAAGAACCAGAAGCGTTTCACAAAACGGCCAAAATTATTATCTGGAAGACAAGCTGCTATATTCAGTAGTCAGTATTTTCAGACACGAGCAGCAAGTCTCACGCGATATTGACGACATGCTACAGGACGCCATCAATACTCGTCCTTTCCTGACATAAACTCTTCCCGAAAGCATCACTCGCATCACGAAACAGGCAGGTCACGTCGCACAACATGCGACACGGCACGAACAAGGAAGGTACCTGACTAGACAAAGTCAATTTGCCAAAATTAGGTAGCTTGCGGGGGATCGCCCGTTCCTCTCCACCCGAGCGAAGGAAGGTTCCAGCGCCGTATCGGCGACCCCTTCGAACACAATCAATTTCAACATGACAAAGTGCTAGTAGAGGTCGTTGATCTGGCTGCGCTGAGGTCTCGTGCTTGCGAGCTGTAACGTGATCTGAGACAACATGGTGATGGACTGCGTGCCGCGTAGCCGCATGGTCGATTCAATATCGCGCCGCCGTGCAAGGTACCATCCGATGATGTACGAGAGTCGGCCGACTGACCGCCAGAACAGACCGAGAACCAATACTGAGGTATGTGGTTGCACGAGGAACCAAGTGTGCATAATTCACCCCAGTCCCTACCCGTCTATCCCATACTCTTCGGTACGTGGTCAATATCCTCCGCTGCAAGGCATCTCATGACCTTCATTGTACCTACTCAGACTCCTTGAACCCCATAATCTATCTTCCACTTGCCCTGTTTTGACGCGAAGAACAAGTAAAGGTACCCAGCACATGACGCTCCCACGCTCCCACGAGACCTCACGCGGTCGATCCATGACTCCTCGTGCGGGGCTTTCAATAGCGGTATGTGGTGTGCAGCATTAATGCACGTCTCAATCTACACGCGCCGCGAATCGGAGATTTTGTGTCGCTTGCCAGCATGACTGACGTGAACACCTTGTTTCTGGTCGTTGTGTCTGATGTCAGCCATGTCACTTCGTTCAAGTTTCGATGCTGTACAGTAGTCTGGTGGCTGGCGTTGAGATGTGGAGGAAGGGTAACGGTCTTGCATGGATGGCGTGGGCATGGCATTACTGTGCATGTAGCGAGTCACTTAGCCCTACACGTAATTGAGATGCTCATGATGCTGCTGCTGCTGTTCGTGAGCAAATCGATGCGGCGTGAAGCTCAAAAGCTTGTTAATAATAACGCGGCGGATGACGGCATGACTAATTCTACGTATAAGAGTGGATTGGGACCCATCGACCCCTCCTCCACCATCCCATAGGCCTGTGTTCTTCAAGGTCGGGAGCTGCAAACTACTGCACTGCTCCTGACACATCCTCACCGCCAGTCCCCTCGGTCTCATGAAACGCGTTTCCAAAGGCAGAGTTATCCATCGTTAGATCCAAGCCCAGATCACCGCCGTCGCCGCCTTCAAAATCAATCAGTCCATCGCCTGCTGTAAAGTCGTCAAAGTTGTTGAACTCAGACGCGTCTTGTCCTTGTGGAGCTGATTGTGGAGCGTCGTGAGTACTCATTCCTTGATTTGCCGCCGGCGTGGGCGCAGTTGCTGAAGCAGGTTGAGTCATCGATGCCTGTTGCATGTACGACTGGTCCTGTCCAGCCGACATGTCCTCAAGGTCAAACTGGGAATCGCCCATGTCCAGATCCATACCCTCGAGTTGGAAGTTGTCTTCGTTTAGCGTCTCCATGTCTTCCAGGCCCTGATCTGGAACGTCAGGCTTGGTTTCCTGCTGCTGCTGCGGTTGCTGATCATTTTGAGCCTGCTGTACCTCCTGTCGGAGCATCGGTTGGTCGGTATTGGCAGGCTGCTGAACATTTTCGGATGGTCCATCCATCTGTGGAGGCGGCACGTTTGGATGCGCATCGGCAGCTGGATTGTGTTGTAAAGTTCCTTGACCGTCCTGTGCAACAGTGTCCATTGCGTTGCCGCTGATCTGTTCGGTCGCCGCCAATGGCTGAGGCTGAGGTTTTACTCTTTCGCGCAAGCCACCTCTCTCAACCATCCTCGCCTCTTTCTGAGTCTGGATCGAGACCCCAAGAAGCCCCTCAATCTCTTTCGTCACGGCATCGTCATCAGCTTGCTGAACATTGGCCTGTCCCCTTCCATCATCGTTTAATCCACCACGAAGCCTCTTTTCTGCTTGTAACAACTTTTTACTGCGCTTGAGCTCGCCCATTTTCTTAGCATGTTCATCCTTCATGCGTTGAAGCTCCGACTGGCCATTCTCGAGATACTCGTTGACGCGCTTCTCGAAAGTTGTGAGTTGCTCAGGCTTCACCTGCTTGAGTGCCATCCCCTCCTCACCATCAGCCCGTGCCTTTTCCTGACCCATGACTAATGTCTCGAAAACACCTTCTGTCAACCCTGCCAACTCCCCCATAAGACCAAAGCCCAAGTCGGTTGGGATGATTTGTCCAGTGGCATATGGAGAGGAGTAGACCTCTTCCATCCATTCGTGATGTTGCATATACCGTGTCAGGCTGATGTCTCGTTGTGTGAGGAGGTCGAGGTAGTCGCCAACTGTAACATCTTCTTCAATCTCAATGGTAGAATCCGGTTGTTGTTGCGCCGCGACCGCTACTGCTGCTGTAGCTGTAGGCGGCAACTGAGCTGGAGGATTTGGTCTTTGTCGCTTGGCCGGAGATGGACCAGCAACACCTTGCTGGCCTTGTTGATAGAATTGCCCCGAGAAGCGCGGATTCCCAACGCTGGCCATTGGATTTTGTCCACCGTATTGATTCTGACCATACACTTGACCTGGCTGCATACCTCTTGCGCCAAATTTGACTTGTGGCCACTTGTCGCGATCGTGTAGCATAAAATCCTGTCGTTCCAATCGTCCTTGCGACTCGATCCACTGGCGCGCCTGCATCTGGTCTCTCATCTGCTGGGTGATTGGTACTTGGTTTGCCGGCACAAGTCTGTTCTGGTCGGATGGGCCGTAGTGGACAATCCAAAGGTGAGTATCAGGAGGATTGGCGTTGGTGGTAGGATGCTTTGCGACCAGACGATATCTCTTCCTTGCGTGGCATGCTACTGCTTCAGCGCCAGGCTTGAAACCCGCATGCTGGGTCATGACCTCTACCGTCTAGTGAACGTCAGTAAAGCTCTGGACATCACAAACGAAACACGTACATAGCCTGCGCAGTCGACCACAGCACGCTCTTCCTGTCCAACCCAGAGGAAACCATCAGTAGGAAAGCCACTGTTCATGTGTGCACCGATCCATGTCAGATATATTTGACCATCTTGGGGCGCGTTCAGGTACTGCCATGACATTGGCGCGATATGCTGAACGACCTTGGGCGCCTCAATCAAGAACTTGAATGCTTGCTCTAACTGGAGCTGAGCAATGAAAGGGTATCTCTGCGAGGAGACCAGAGCGACATGAGGTTTCTGGATTAGCTGGTTAGAGCCATGTCTTGACTACGCGCGGTGTGTACTTTACAATTGGAGGCGGGACGCCCTGACTTGGATCTTGCATGTGCTGCATCGAGAAGCAGAGGTATGCGCCGGCGCGGACTGCGCGCAGCTAGATGTTCTGGATGGAAGATATGTCGCAGAGACGATGTTTTTCTGCTTAAATGCGCCGTTACGTAGAGATGACAGACGCGATACAATCGGTATTGTTGAGTTATTCGCGAGGTTGATGCTGAACTCACATTCAGCGACACGCTTCGACGCGCAGAGGTCCGTCTGCGGTGGTTTGCGGTGGTTTCGCTCGGTCTTGGCGCGCTTCTCCGACTTTGATATCCATCCTTATCGATAAGAGATTTTTCCAGTAGCAGCATTGAATGACATCTCTGCAAACAATCTTGGAGAACGATTGTACACTTTCAGCCTCACGACAATGGCACGCTTGAAGGAGAAAAAGAGCACCGATCTCAAGGCTAAAAGACGCAGCCTACCGGACCTTGACAATACCCACACAAAAGGCAAAGAGCTTGCACTCCCGCAGCAGAACTTCGATCCTACAGAATCCGACGACGAACAGGAAGCCGAGCTTGCAGACCGCGATGTGGATATAAGTGGAATAACTGACGAGAACGACGACGAGGACGAAAAAGATGATGTCGAGGAGGAATTCGAGCGCCTCGTCTTCGGCGACAGTGCTGGTTTCCGAGAAGGTCTACGGGATTTTGGCGGCGCTGTAGCCGATGAAGATGAAGCAGATGCACAAGATGGTGGACTGGAGGGACTAGCAGACAATGATCTGTTCTTTACCGATGTGGGCGGTGACGGGGCGCCAGTACATGGACAAACAGAAAACGAGGAAGAGGAAAAGGACCGCGCTGCTGCTGCGTGGGAGGATAGCGACGACGAGAGAGTTGTTGTCTCACTTGCCTCGGTGCCGCGATTGAGAAAGCTGAGACGGACAGAGGGAGAGGATCTGGTGACTGGCCGGGAGTATATGCGCAGACTGAGACGACAATTTGAGATGCTGAATCCAGTACCCGATTGGGCAGCTGATGCCACAAGACCCGCGAAGAAGAGGAGGGTAATGAATGCGGACGATGAGGATGATATGGAGGTTGATGACGAGGAGGATGTCGTTGCCGAGCCGCTTGGTGCGCTGCTGAGAGATGGCGGGGCGCTTGTTCGACGGTCAGAGACTGCTGGTGGTAAGAAGAGGAAGTTGAGGCCCGAGACGCTGGACATCCAACGCACAAAGGATATCGAAGGCACACAACCGGTAAGATCGCTCGTCGCGAGCATAAGGACGCCTGCTAATCTGAACCAGTCCGCGATCACCTCTCTGTCTTTCCACCCCGAGTTGCCTCTACTGCTCTCTTCCGGTCCTGCTTCGACACTCTACCTACATCACATTCAACCATCTCCTCCAGCGCCATCACCGAATCCATTGCTCACCTCCCTCCACGTCAAAGGCACTCCTCTTGAAACATCCGCATTCCACCCGAAAGACACCCGAGTCTTCCTCTCTGCTCGTCGCCGCTATTTTCACGTCTGGGATTTGGAATCTGGTCGTGTGGAAAAGGTCACTAGAATCTACGGGCATCAAAACGAGCAACGAACTATGGAGCACTTTAAACTGTCGCCGGACGGAAAGCTCATGGCCCTTATGGGATCAGCAAAGAAAGGAGGCGGAGTCGTCAACATTCTCGATGCATACACATTACAATGGAGCAGTCAAGTTCGTATAGAGAGCAGAGGTGGAATCGCAGATCTATGTTGGTGGTCAGACAGCCGCGGCTTGACAGTAGTAGGCAAGAACGGAGAGGTCACCGAGTGGGACGTACAGCAGCAAAGAGTAACAGCCAGATGGCAAGACGAAGGAGCTGTCGGAACAACCACACTTTCTCTAGGCGGCAATAATGGCTTTCCCGGCGCGAGCATTGGCACAGATCGATGGGTCGCCATCGGCAGCTCAAGCGGAGTCGTCAACATCTACGACCGAAGAGCGTGGCTATCGAATCCATCAGCGGCGGGCGCTGGCTCACAGCAACCGGTGCCCAAGGCGCCGAGACCAACGAGGACGCTGGACCAACTAACAACACCGACGTCTCATCTGGTATTCTCACCCGATGGTCAAATGCTTATCATGGCCAGTAGGTGGAAGAAGGACGCGCTGAGGATAATCCATTTGCCGACCTGCACCGTGTACAAGAACTGGCCGACTAGCAATACGCCTTTGGGTAGGATCACTGGTGTTGCGTTTGCGCCTGGGAGCGATGTTTTGGCTGTGGCTAATGAGGCTGGCAAGATCCGCATGTGGGAGATTCGATCGTAGACATATGAAATCTATGTGTACAGCAGCATTGCTGTAAACCATCAGTCTATGTTTTCGTGATGTGTTTGACATGTATGCGATTGACGAGAGAAGGCTGACGTCGGTGGTTTGACGTGTGATGCAGAGTGACGAAGAAGTGGCTCGACTTGCACAAGCCGTCACCCTCCTTGGGACGGTTGGGCGAGATGATGCTGGTGGTTCCTAAGTCTGCGCCGTGAGGTGTGGTCCTGCAAGTGAGGTTGGCTCCTCCTGTGAAGCAGAGATGATTGTAGGTCTATAGAAATTTAACGACGCACGCTATGTTATGCTCTGCGAATCAGGACCTGTCCGACGGCCTCACCAATCCTATGCAATGCATGACGAACTTTCTCTCGAACACGGCTCTGCGGCGAATATTAGCACATCTCCTCATATGCAAGGAAACCGAGTAACTCACATAGCCGTAACAAGTACGACACCAACGCTTCCCAGCGCAGCCAACTCGCCAAAGACGCCATATCCCAGCCGGTCCGCATAGCCCTTTGTAGCACTGGTGAAGAACGGCACCACAGCAGCGACAGCAACACTCCCCGCGCTTGGTAGCGCTCCTATCAAATCGAAATCGACTGCATTCCTGGCAAAGAACCGCCTCACAAAGCTGACATTAAACACGATCCTCAACGCCATATTGACACAATTCGACCAGACCAACCCCTTGGCTCCCATCTCCAGTACCCTGAGGAAGAGATACGCCGAGCCGGCGAACCCGGCGAAGAAGAACCCCATCCACACGCTCTGAGCATAGAGCTCTTTGTTCGTAGCAACTGCGGCAACGAAGGCTTCGGTCACGCCGTTGATGGCGAGCAGTGGGATGTAGTAGGTGTAGGCGCCTAGTACGTCGCCGGCACCGGTCGAGGTCCAGGTTTTGCCTGCGACGAGCGAGAGGAGGAGAGGCGCTATCGAGGGGCCGAGGCTGAATGCTAGAAGCGAGATGAGGCCGTAGAAATGCAGGATTGTTTGCAATGTGGAGGAAGCGTCTTTGACGCCTTGAGCCGGGAGTCGTGGCCTTTCGTCTTTGGTAGTCGTGCTGTCGGTCTGTTTGGATGTGGTCTCCGGTGTCGTGCACAGCTTCGCAAAGAGGTTCCTTGATGCTTCTTCGATCGGTTGGAAGAGCATACGTGCGATCAGTCCGCCGTAGTTGGATGACAGAGCGTACGCGCCTTGATCTGCCAGTGATGCCAACGAGGCAATGAGCAGCGAGTCGCCTTGTGTGAGCACGTATTTGATCGACGACTGTACCGTCAGACTCAGCGACAGCGTGAGCAGCGGCTTGTGGAACAGGTCGAGGAGATACTCTTTTCCCTTACTGCGGCTTGTCAGCATCCCAACCGGCCAACCACAGTTCGAAACTCACCTCTGAATCCGCCTCGGAAGCAACGAGCTACCGTCCTCGCCAACACCACCAGCCATGTAGCCCACATAAACAACCAACAAGGTGCTGGCATACGCCAACTGTCCCAGCGCAAAAGGCAGGACACCAACATCGACGCCCCGCCGACTCGCGTCCACCACAACCGCGACAGTAACAACAGTCTTCGCAACGGTGGCACTCGCCTCCGCCGACGCCCTGACTCTATACCTCAACAACTGCTGCGCAGCCACGAAGCCCGGTTCCGCACAAAGCTCCACCACGGCCGCAGCACCAAAACACCACACCGCGTGCCTCAGGTACCTCACATCCCCGAGGGACTCAAAATACGGACCCAACGCCGCTCCCAACAGCACACTCACACCCAACCCCGCCGCCACGGCCAGATACGCGAGATTAACGACCGCCTGCAGTCCATCGGCGCGGCGCTGGAGGGCGACGCGCAACGACTCGCGGCTGAAGTACAGCACGCTGATGCAGTAGAGCTCCAGCTGTACTGCTGTGCCGAGGAGCGCGGGGGAGAGGTAGCGCAGCAGGATCTGGTTTAGACCGAAGGTCAGAGCGCGACTCGAGATTTGGAGGAGGATTAGGAAGGATGCACCGCGTGCTGAGGCGGAGACTGCGTTGTTTGCCATTGTGGTGGGATCTTGGGGAGATGAAATGCGTGATTTATTCCATCTTCTAAATTTTGGTCGTTTTGTAAAGGTGTTTCACTTGTTATTGGTTTGTGGCTGTCGTGGTCGGTCAGGTCTGGCATGAAGTGGACATGTTCACATTCGGGGAAACACCGGAGAAAACACTCGATGAAGTGACTGACATCCATTGCAGCATTCACCGATCTAATCATCAACGCATTATTCATGGACAGCACATGGATCACAAGGTACATGTATTCGCTGAAATCCAAACTATCTACATATCGACCCATGTCCCACCACGTTCCTACAAACTCTGATATGTCCCACTAACAAGCTTCTTGATCCCATTCACCGGCTTCCATATCCCCGCAGCAGCAACCGCATCCTCATCTTGAAACGGATCGTCCTCAGCATCACCCTTCGCACTGACCGTCAAGCCACTACCATCAATACCATTAGCCTCGAATTTCGCCTCGACCCGACCCTTGATCGCCTCTCCCTCAGTGATGAACCGCGCCAGCATTTTCTGCTGCGAGCCGGCCGAGAGCGTGATGTCGCCTAGTTGCCAGTAGATGCACTGGCGCTCTTTAGCGAATGTGCCGACGGGCTTAGATAGGCAGGACGATGCCTTGGCGCCGCTCTCGCCTAGGTAGAGGACGATGGTTACGTTGCTGAGGGACAAACTTGAGATGCCGCGTTGCCCAAAGGTCGGGTTCAAGCCGTATGTTACAATGACACTGGTCTGATTTGGTTCGATCTTCCACGCTGGCTGCACGTGTAATGGTGCGTAGGCATCGGCCGAGGAAGTGGGAAGACTGACTTGGTATTTGAATGCGACTTGTGTACGCGCGACATGGCTGAGATTGAGGCTGTACTCGCCTGACCTGCCATCTAGTTGGGCCAAGAAAGCTGGGTTAGGAGCAACCTTTTCCAGTCTGTCAAAGTTGTCGAGGCGGATAGTTTCGTTGTTGGCTGTCTTGGAAGTATCCGTGGCGTTGTGCGCTAGAGCGAGCTCACCAATGACTGCACCCTTGGTCGCAACTCCGTTCTCCCACGTTACCGACACCGTCTCGATTATGCTAGCGTTCAGACCTGGGTAGATCATATCGGGATGCCTATGCGAGCCACTGGCAACGCTAGAAAGACTGCGACCCGAGCGGATAGATCCAGTGTCTTCACCAAGGTTAGAACCAGGCCTGATAAGTCCCAGCGGCGAAGAAGGTCCTGGTGGCAAGAAATTGGTGCTGGGAGCGCTTCCAATGGCAGAACGAGACTCATTACCAGTGCTTGAGAAGGGCGAGAACGTAGATTGCTGAGTAAATGGTATCGGGGCAATTGGCGCATAAGAGGCGACCGGAGGGGAAGCAGCGACGAGACCAGCTGAGACTGGCTCTGGCGTAAGTTCCCTAGTCTGCTCCTGAACAGGTCCCTCTTCCGAGACTGGTCCAGAGACGGTCTGAGTGAGAGGTGCCGCCTGAGGAGCACCACCAAGTGGTGGAGTGTAAACGCTTGCTCTGTTCTCACGGCGGCCTCGAACGGTACCGAGTCGTCGCGCAGCCGCGGTTGGTGGAGCTTGCTATTAAGAGTTAGCAGAATTTCATTCAGATGTGATAGGTGACCCACCATCTTCAGTGTGTTTGCAACAGTGTTCAGAGCATCTGCATCGCCAGCTTCTTGCGTAACAGGAGCGTCCTTGATGTTGACGTTGTACTGCGGTTCCGATCTCTCTCCTGAAGCCTCCATCTGCGCCGCCGTAATCGGATCTAGAGTGTCAGGTCTCTGACTATACCCTTCATTGTCAGTGACGTTGGACGCCTCCCTCATCGGATCCCGGGCCGTCTCTTTCGTTATCTCGCGTGCTGCTGTCGGCGCGCTCGGCTGGAGAGGCTGCTGCAGAGACAACCCAGTCAAATCGTTGTTCTGGTAACCACCGTTTGGAGCACTCGCAGCGCTTGCGTTACCATTGATTCCTGGTGTCTCAGTTGGACCAGGAGTCGCAACGTCAGGCCAATCAAGACCAGTGTTGTCGTTAATTGATGAAGTAGTGCGCAATGGAGACCTCGGTCTTTCCCGTTCCTCCCTTGGTGGCTCCAGTGATGGTGCTTCTTTCGATTTCCCGAATCTATTTGAGAAGGAGCCAAAGGTGGAAGTGCTCTGGAGTCTGCCCATCCGTTCTGGTGACTTTCTCTCCGGTGACTCTGAAATTCGATCTGTGCCAGTCGGAACATGACTCTGTCGTCGTCTGCTGAGTACGGTACCGAGTCTCTTCAGTCCTCGTGGCTTGTCAGACTTGGTAGGTAATTCCGAAACTGCAAGTAATTAGTAATGGTTTAGCCTTGGAATGGTATGAGTTACTGGAGTCAGATCGCTGGCTTGCTCGGTCATCCGCTGCACTTGACGCAGCAGTCGGCGTTGGTGGTGCCACCACTGATGGACCACCAATGGAGCCTCTAGCGCGTGTGTTTGGAATAGACTCCTTGTTCTGTAGCGTCCGGAGCGAAAAGGTCTTGATCTCATCTGCAGTCTCAACGGTCAGAAGAGTGTTCAAGCACTGCTCAGCAGCAATTCTGTTGCGCTCGATCTGATCTATTTCGTGGGTTTGCAACTGAGTCAGAACATCTCGCAAGTGATTCAATCTATTCTCATCCAATGCCTGGAGGGTCTCGAAGACGTATGGAGCTTGCGAATCCCACTGCGACTGCGCCGTCTCCATGTCGCGGCTGACGTTGGCGACTCTGCCGGTCGATGCCCTTGAACCTTTGTGCTCAAGCTTGTCTGCAGTCTTGTGGGTCTTCTCAAGTTCTCTCGCCATGGCGTTGCAGTTTCCTTGAATCGTAGTCATGGCCTGCATCTCGCGATTCTTGCTCTTGAAGTCGCGTAGTGGTTTCTCGACGTCTTGTTCAATCTTCTCGGCAAGAGTTCGGTGGGAGTCGGCTAGAGTGATGACAGAGCTGACAATTGAAGACCATGGTGTAGAAAAGACACTGCGAGCATCAGCGCGACCGCGCAAGTCCTTTCAGACAAGGATGAACTCACCCAAGCTCATTTGGGTCGGAAACTGCAGGCCTGCGGCCCAGCTTGTAGAGCCCCGCCGAGTATTGCTCTTCCAATTTTCTGCGCTCCTGTCCGCTACGTGAGCTTCCTTCTATACGATTATGCGCAATTTTGACGTACTCCTAACCAGTCTGCAATGTCGGTGTTGAGGTTCTTTATCGACTCGACTCGGTGATTCAATACATCGATGGATTGAGTAGGGGTAAGAGAGGTCTGGTCACGAATGCGTCAGCTTCTGTGCACATCAAATGCAATGCGACTCGGTCATTCTCACCAGCAAGGCCGGATACTCGGATCTGTCCATGGTCATGGTGAAGTCGACGGATGCGCCGGCGAGCGTATATACAGAGGCGGAGCTAGCAGAGGGCGATGAAAGACAAGAGAGTGTTTTCAACAATGCATAGCACTATATCTCCAGCAAAAGGTCACCAATGGCAAAGATTGAATGGTAAAGAGCTGGAAATGGTTGATGGAGCATGTCCCTCGGATGCTTGATGGCTAAAGGCAGCTAGTGAGGCTCAAGCGGCCCACGCGGGACTTCACGTTGACTTTGACCCGCGCATGCTGTCATCACGGATATCGCCAGCGTTGGTAACACGGATCGGAGTATTGTTACTGTATTCATTTTCCAAGTCCATCTCTTCGAACCAACATCAACTGCCACGATGCCACAGGTGGACTCCCGAAAGATAATGGCTGCGCTTTTCTGCGTCGTCTTCACAGTAGAAAACAACATCATATTTCATGCTTTGGCAGCGTATTTCGGCCTGGATCCCAACCCTTGGAGCCCGATCGTAGTGACCGGTCCAACTGCCTATATCTCCGGTCGCGTCTACCTCGCTCTCGCGAACCAGCCGGAATATGACTTCGTTTCGACCTGGGTCGTTTCTGGGCTTGGGACAATGCTTGCGATTTGGCTGCAGAACACTGGACGCCTGTCTCTAACTATACAAGGGCAGAGTGCGAACGCGCATTGCACGTGTCATTAAGCTCGATGAGGTTACACTGGGAAGGACATGACCGAATGGACTCAGAAAGGGTGCGCAGGATCCAAAAGCCGCTGCGAGTTGTTGCTGAATATGTTCGTTAAAGTCATCATGATCAGCTTCTCGGGTATGCGCCTCCATCCATCTGTTGCTCCCTCAGTATGCGGGGTATCTATCAGATCGATGCAGCGCAAGTGGGTCAATCATGGCGTGAGAGGTCCAATGAGCAAGCTCAGACAAGACCGTCATACAACGAGAGAGCAGACACGATGGTCTCGTCCCTCTTTGAACCCTCCTTGAACTCGGACATATCGAGGCTCCCGTTCTCATCCTTGTCCATCATTGCGAAGATCTTCTTTACACGCTTCTCGGGCGTGTCTTCGTCTTCTGGGAGTTTGACCATTGAGCCGACCTGGAGTGCTGTCAGTACGAGCAATAAGGTATACCATTGCCTACCATACCATCTTGTATATTGCTTCCACAATGCTCAGCATCTCGTCGTATGTAATCTTTCCGTCGCCATCAATGTCGTATAATTGAAATGCCCAATCCAGTTTGTCCTCCATCTTGCCCCTGCTGGTCACTGAAAGCGCGCAGATGAACTCCTTGAAGTCAATCGAGCCTGACTTGTCCGAGTCGAACACGTTGAACACATAATCTGCAAAGGATGACGGATCGCCAAACGGAAAGAATTGCTTGTAGATCTTCTGGAACTCCTCTTTCGTGAGCATGCCGGAAGGACAGTCCTTAAGAAATCCTACGCGCTCATGTCAGATGGGTTCCTCGTACCGAATCTTTATCTCTGCAGACATACCCTTGTACCATTGTTGCAACTCTTTCTTGTCGAAATGTGTGGCTTTCTGAAGGTCGCTCAGCTCTTGCTGAGACAGCTTGCTCTGACTGTTGGGTTCAATGATTAGCTCGTCGTTGGTGAAAGTCATGCATGTCACGCCAGTCCGAGCAGTAAATTCTCGATTGCGTTGATTGACGGCGTTGCGTAATGTGATGAGTTGCGCGATCTTGTATTGGTGATAGCTGCCAGATTCGGGTCGTGGTATGTGTCTTGGGCGCCTTCTGCCAATATTGCCGGTGATAAATACACCATCGTCGACAGTATAGTCGCTTTCGGAGCTGGTATTCGGACTGGTCATGTTCGGGCCTTGCTTGAGACTGGTAATTGCAGGTCGACGGTATGCGATGGAGAGCACGACCATCGGTGAAAGAGCATGTCCCGTTCGCACAAGGCTTCCAGGTTTCCAGGTTTCACAAAATCCGGCAACGAATCGAAGTGAAGCATGAGGTGATGTGTGAATTTACTGACCTCTTTCCCATTTTGAATGTGAAGCTCGCAGCTACTATCGCCGCGCGATTGCCCTAACCTCGTCTCTGTCTCTCTTGATGTGTCTTGGCTCGTACAAGGGTTCGTGAATTCAGGTCGTGAATGTTATAGCCAGGTTTTGAATCTTTTAGGTGAAGGAGTCGCGTGAGGAAAGTAGGATCTCTAGAACAAGCGGATTGCAAGTCTCGAGTGGATCAATGTTGAAGTTGCTCAAAGAATCAGAGTCAGTGCACACGACTTCAAGGTTCTCCAGATCTGCTCGTGGCCAATGGAGCAGGAGCAGGCGATGCTCACTGCGGTGATGGTGAGTGACGATTGGAGTGAAGCGTGGAGTGGGGGTGGCTATGCTAACGGCTGCTCCATTCATTGTGGGTTTAAGCTATCCCAAGTGCTGGCTATTGCATTGGCTATCGAACTCATGGTACATAGCACTTTGGCGACGAGAGAAGGATTTATGCGACAGTCTGTTTGAACATCAAATCGACCATTTGAGTGCTTCGTGCCAGGAAGGTGCAAGGATGTCATCCGCGTCCATGTCCAAATGCGGCCATGCTTCCCCAGCCGCGGCTGCTTCCTTTGCTATTCTTGGCACTTCATCGACGAATGGTCGCCGGTCTTCGGCCACCACATCGGGACCACATGATTTTATGTACACTTCCCTTGGTGCGCTCGTACCACGGCACGTCGATGGGCGCTGCCTAGAACTTCTCGTGAGGAGTTGCAAGAGTACAATAAATCCTTTAGGTCCACATCTATCTGACAAATAGTTTGCCATTTCTCAATCCCATCACTCTATCGTTCGTCGCGATGCTCGCGACTACCCTTGCCTTTCGCACCCAGGCTGTCGCAAGACATGGCATCTCAAGGGTAGGTCATAAGTCTACTTTCCCTTATGTCATAGCTCATATGACATGCATATACTAAGGACTTTTGCGTCGACAGCAAGACGATGCGAAATCAATAAAGTTCTGGGCTCTGCCGAGGGGAAGCTATAGCGGATATGAGAAGTGACAGCACGTTATTGTGTGGTGGATCTAGTGTTTGTGGTGTACCGAAAACTCTGATCAACGCCGTATGATGGAACACACCTTCCATCACTGGCCTTACAGCTGTCTCGAGCAAGCGTGAGAGGGATTGTCCGGACAGCAGCCAAGGAGCTCAAGAATGGGATGTATGCCAACCTGGGTATCAGTATGCCTATGCTCGCACCATGGTTTGTCGACCCCAGTGTCGAAGTTCAACATCAGTCGGAGAATGGCATCCTTGGCCTCGGCCCTTACCCACAAAAGGGCGAAGAAGAGCCTGACCTGATCAACGCAGGCAAAGAAACTGTCACTCTCCGTCCTGGTGCAGCCGTCTTTGGATCAGAAGAGTCGTTCGGTATGATACGCGCCGGAAAGATCGACCTTACGATATATGCAAGTCAGCGCTGGAGGAGACCTGGCGGAGTGGATGTCGCCTAGCAAGATAAAGGGATTCGGTGGTGCGATGGACCTGGTCTTGAACCCGCAAGCGACCGAGGTCGTGGTGACGATGGAGCACTGTCACAAAAAGGGCAGACCGAAGAATCTGCCCAGTGCGAGTGTCCTTTGACTGGAAGATCTTGTGTTTCGTGCATCATTACTGACCTGGCGGTCTTCGCGTTGACTTTACCAAAAGTCTGACGCTAATCGAGCATGCCGAAGGCATTATGTCGAAAACTCTTTGCATTATGCAACAATGATAGACCTGTATCATGAAATGTTCAATCTGTTCACACTTGATTGGTAAGCGATCCATTCTGCCTCGTATCATTAATTGGTATGAAGCATCAGTGCACCATACTAGCGGCAACTGGATCTGGTCAGGAGACTAGTAGTGTTCGAAAGAAGAATATATGTCCATGGACGTGTCTTCCAGGGAGCCGCAGCTCGACAACAGACCCATTGGCCAATCCGTGTTCAACGTTTTCTGTACAAAAGTGATATCTGATGATGGAATGACCAGTTGGCGCGAAGTCCATAAATATTACAGTAATGCGGGCTGTTTCTTCAAAGTTTACGGAGAACCTTGCCGGCACGCCGGGTGACCGCGGCGGGGCTGAAAAAGTGGAGCTGATGGACGTTTCCTGGCCCTCGACTCAAACTACCAAGACCTTACTGATCTCTACTGTGCACAAAAGCTTTCGCTTCGTTTGGCCTTAACCTTCATCTGTGTCTCGCCAGCCTTGTCATCCTAACGCATCGTCGCGCCCTTATCTCCAAGCAGATCCGGAGCGTGGCAGAAGCCTGTGTTGGCGGCGCTCGACGACGGCAAGCCGAACTTTTTCGCGCAACACACAGCATGGACGAGTCGCAGCTGTCACCTCGCTCGACAGCAGAGAACATTCCCAAAGCCGAAGTCGACGACCTGTTGAGAAGGAAGCGAAAGGTGATCGACTCTGTACGCGATACAATCATAGTGGTGTACTGAACAGTCCAAGGTCCGAGAACACAAGGCTTGCTACCCATGCCGACAGCGAAAAGTTAGATGCGATTTGGCGAGACCTTGCAGGACGTGTATCGAAAGGGAACATCCCCAACTATGCGACTATCATCCTCCCTCAGCAAAGAGGCAAAACCTAGGCAATTCTGGAGCCTCGGATCTCAAGTCTGAAGACGGACCATCTTACAGTGGCAACACAGTAACACTGGCCCAGTCCGACTTCCAGCTGTTATGTCGCAAACTTGAGAATGTCGAAAACACCATCGAAGACTTACGAAGGGAGATTCGCGCCAACGGAAGCGGCAATGGTACAGCTAACATCTCGATCAACCGAACACCGCTAATGTCTGGAGGTTCCTCACCTAATCCGCTCAGTGGTGTCAATCGTATGGATCCGAGCTCTTTCACGAACGCTTACACTCGCCACACGTCTGTCCATGGATTTCATGCTAAGAACGATTTGACTGGTCAAACTGTACACCTTGGACCCTCCTCGGTTCCTGCGCTGGTCATGGCTCTTGGTCAAGGTGATCGAGAACATGCTACTGCGCAGGAAGTCTTGGGCAAGTCTATCTTACCACTCTTTGGACTCGACAACGAGACCGCGACATATCCTTTTGTCGATCTTTGGGGTCTTGCCAATGGATCAATGGCTAAAGCTGACCAATTGGCCAAGACTATTCCAACCGATAGCCAATGCCTCAGCTTCTTTGCCTTCTACCGCGACGTCGGCCATGTGGTATATCCAGGAGTCGCGGATATAGATGGATTTGAGCAAGATTTGACCGCCTTTCTCATGAATAGGTCCACGTACCGGGAGCTCGAGACAGGAGAGGAGAACGCTCCTTTACCAGGCGTCACTGAACAGTCGCTTTATGACAAAGACTACAATTGGATTGCTTTGCTTTTTGCTGTTTTGGCCAGCGGATGTCAATCATCAAGTCTACCCAGGAAGGAGAGAGAGCTAACGTCGCAAGTCTATGGTACGTTGAGATAATGTGTTACGCGTCTCCTATACTGACCTTTCCCTAGTCTGCTGCAGCTTTGAGTGTCTGCGGTTTACCAACTTTCTGTCTCATGCAACCCTCGAAACTGTACAAACACTGTTGGTGTTAGGGAATGTCATCTCGAACAACATGAACGCAGGCACCGCATGGAATCTGCTCGGTATGACTGTTCGTCTTGCTCAGAGTCTTGGCTTGCACCAAGTATGTCCTCCGCAGGTACCGCAAGAGGTCAAGACGGGTCGTTCGAAGATCTGGTAAGACGCCCATCTCATCGTCAATCGGACATTACTGACAACCGCACAGGTGGACATTGATGTGGCAGGACAGTCTGCTGTCTATCACCTACGATCGCGCCTCATCAACAGCGCTAATGGACCATTCGTCAATGGCCGCTCCATACAATCACGTCAATCTACCACCCTTCCACTCCGCCATGTACCGCGTCTGCAAAGTCGGTCTTGATGTTGTACGCGATCGAAGCAAAGCGATACTACCCAGAGACCAGTTTAATCGTATCCACAAGTCACGCGAAGAGATCGACGTCATCATGAAAAGCAGCGCCGACTACCTGCGGGATTCTAGAAAATGCCGCTCGCTCCGTGATTCGATCGAGCACTGGGCATTGTATCTTCATGTCTCTTACATCACCTCTGAGCTTTGTCGGCCGGCTATTAGCCCATCATCTTCGGACCCCGAGTTGAAGAAACACTTCAAGCAACTTTGCCTGGACAGTCTGGTCAGTGTCGTGGAGGCGTGGCTGGGTCTGCAAAATATCACATCCTACGCTCGTCAATCTTGGGCATCCGTTCATCGAGCACTATCGTCAGCGTTGCTACTCGGCATTATGGGCGAACACACGCGCAACGAGCGCTGTCGACGACTGCTCGGACGTTTCGCCGCTCTCATGGGCGACATCACTGGTTCCGTCGACCCGCAAGAACTCGCTGCACCCATGGAGCGTGCTATAGCAGCGTTGCGCAAGCTCAACATCTCTGATAGGCCCATCATGCCTAACCCTCCTATGAGTCACGCGCCTCGCTTCATTGAAGATATCGCGCTTGGAGGAACTCAACACCCTCACCATCAGCACCCACAACATCCAACACCCGATAGCACAGGCGGTCTACCTAGCCCAATCGTGAAGATGGACCCTATGGCAGCCAACATGATGTATCATGCCCGGCCACAAGGACCAAGCAGTGTTGCGAGCGCCCCAGCTAGTGACGAAGAAAGTCCCTACTCGGTATTGAACTCGATTTTGTGGGGAAACGGGAAGAGTCCATGAGCTGGCGGCGACTTGCGGATTGCGAGATATGACCAGAACTGCAATGCAGCACGAGTTGACGGACATCTGAAATATACCACACCATGCCATAACAGGTACCTGCACAGTTTCACCCAATAGAAAAGATGTAGAGGGCAGGAAGATTGAATTGAAGGTTCTGCATCATGTGTAGTGCACAATGTATCCCTTGTCCTCCTCCAGATCGTATCTTCCATCACATATCCCGACAACCACTCTATTTGGTCTCGTCAAAGACGTAGGTCAAGTGGCAGCGACCGCAGTACTGGCGGTTGTGCATGGCAGCCATGAAGATACCGGCACCGCACTGAAGAAGTATTAGTATCATGATTTGATATGTTGATTGTGAAAATGCTCACAGTCTCGTTTGGACACTCGCGACGCAGGCGCTCGATCTTGCCATCGCCATCAACCTTGTAGTACTTGAGGATAGCCAACTTGGTCTTCTTCCTCTTGTGCTTGATCTTCTTTGGGGTGGTGTAGACCTTCTTCTTCCTCTTCTTGGCCATACCACCACGGAGGCGCAGGACCAAGTGAAGGGTGGACTCCTTCTGGATGTTGTAGTCGGAAAGAGTGCGGCCATCCTCGAGCTGCTTGCCGGCGAAGATCAAGCGCTGCTGGTCTGGTGGGATTCCCTCCTTGTCTGAGGCGATGTCAGAAGACTGATCGACTCGCCGCGAAGAGCGCGTTCACATACCCTGGATCTTGGACTTGACATTGTCGATGGTGTCGGATGACTCCACCTCAAGGGTGATAGTCTTACCCGTGAGGGTCTTGACGAAAATCTGCATGATGAACTCAACCTGGACAAAGGCGTTCCTTGTCTTCCTCAGTTGAAAATGGTCGAGAAGAAGGATTTCGACGTTCGAAGCCGAGTTTTGCAATGCGTGCGGGTCTGTGCGGACGAAGGCTTGGCAATCGAGGCCGCTTATCGATTGAGGCTCAGCTGGATATCGATCCCCGCACTTTCGCGGGTGATAGCTCCTTCCGATTGGAGCGCATTGGTCGTCGTAACAACCGTCATGACAACCAAAAAAAGCAGCCACTGTTTATGGTAGGAACTACTCCGTACCGGGCTTCCATTTGAAGACCGTTCTTCCACCACTCAATCTTCTCTATACCACACCTCAACTCCTCTACCCCAAACATTCCATAACATCTCAACTACACACGTCAGAGACACACACACAAAGACTTCAGCTTCGGGCCCATCGCCTGATCTTTCTCTAATCTACCTGCTTTCCCGGCCGCAAGGCCCATCTTCACTTGACTGAACGTCGAGTTTCAGATCGCTCCGACTGCGCGTGAAGATACTTCACCCCAGCCCGGCGTAAGCGGCTTGCGCTGCGTGAGGTACGATGATTGGACATGATAATACAAGAGGCTGGAGTGGATGAATACTGACACACGACTAGTTCCAGACACACGAGGTATTAACTTATTCTCGGACCAATTCGACACTCTGGACTCTTTTCTTGCAACCTAAAACATGCTGTCTTCTACATCCTCGAGCATTCAATCTCGACGTCAACTACATCGCAGACAAAACTCTCTCGAGGTTCCAGCACTGGTAACACCCCTTCCTGCATCACATCGGCGAATCCACCGCCGCGGACTCTCTCTGGATCAACAATCGACAATGATCAGCTCACCAACAAACCGACCACTTTCCCCTTCGCAGGAGGACACACAACCACTGGATACTAACCTAGGACAATCGGAACAATACCCACAGCATAATACGCAAGAAGCGCGGCAGTATAGACCTGCACAGCCGGGCCATCAGCTCGACAACTACACCTATCAGGTGTACTCTCAACCACAACCTCCCCTTCAGTTTTTACAAATGATGCAGCAGCAACAAGCATCAGGACAAGCGCTCGCACCTCCCGAGCACGTAATCAAGAATCTGCAGAGCCAGATCAGTTCCTTCATGGACACATACCCACAGTATGCTCACATGGCGCAACAATGCGTCTCGCCTGTTATGGACATGCCTCAGACCATGCAACAGCCAATCCAACAGTCCATGCCAATGATGCAGCAAACCACCCCGGTCCTTGTTCAGGGACCAAACTCGCCGAACGGTTTCTTGCCGACTCCACCACCAACCCACAAGTCGGCTCGTATTCCTCGCCGAGTCGATACTGCTCCGATGCCAATGAACTACCAGATTCCAATCGTACAGATCCAACAGCCAATGGGACAAGATGTCCAACTGTTTTCAGACTCGTTTGGAAGCGATTACTGCCCATCATCATACCAGTCGTCGCTGGTCGACCCAATGTCTCCTGCCCACTCGCCAATGAAGCCGGCTTCAATGAGATCAAACAGTATGCCAACTCTTTTCGAGGAGATGCCAATGCCCACAGGCCTGCCACAGAACATGATGACTTCGCATCAGTTGCTTTTGTCAGCAGCCGAGAACAACCCTTACCACGGATACTATGCCGACTCTCCAATGATCATGCCACTCTCGCCTCGTGAGGCTATGCTCGCAAACCTGGAAGTTGACGCCAGCATTGAAGACACCGGAATTTCCGCAGAAGAGGTTCAAGCCTACATTAGCGAGCAGGACCCATCAGACTCGAAATGGACATGTCTCTTCCCAGAGTGCAACAAGAAGTTTGGTCGCAAGGAGAACATTCGCTCCCACGTTCAGACTCACCTCGGAGATCGCCAGTTCAAGTGCAACGCCTGCGGAAAGTGTTTCGTTCGCCAGCACGATCTCAAGCGCCACGCAAAGATCCACAGTGGTGACAAGCCTCACAAGTGCCCTTGCGGTAACGGATTCGCCAGACAAGATGCCTTGACCCGTCACCGTCAACGCGGCGTATGTGAAGGTGCTCTCCCAGGATTCGAGCGTCGTGAGGTCAAGCGCGGTCGCCCACGCAAGAACAGGCCTGATATGGCTGACCGTGTCGACAAGGCTAGCCGTGCTCGCAAGATGGATGCGCGTCGTGGATCTGAGCAGGACTTTTACGGCAGCTCATCCTCTGCGGATAGTGTCCGCAGTGACCCATACACGCCACCGTACATGGCAGACACCTACGAATCGGCCTTTGAAGTCGACGCCGATCAGCTCGAGAATTTCCTTCAAGCTCACCAGGACACCCCACCAAGCTCTCCACCGACCGGGTCGCCTCGCACCAAGCAGGAGGACTTTGGCACTGCAACTTACGACTTCGCCGGTGAGAACGCCCGGGCGTCGCCTGCGCACCAGTCGTCACCACAAGGCACCGCTACGTACGACTTTGCTACCTTGAAGGGACCTGTGTCGCCAAAGGCAGCTTCCACCGTTCACTCAAGCCCAGCGGTTGGCGGTGCTTCTCAAGGTGAGGCATTCGGTGCATCGGTCTTTGACTGGGGTGCGATCGACGCTCAGCCACCTCTCACTTCTGACGCCTTTTCTCCTGGCGCCGCAAGCAGCAACGAGAGCGATTTTAACGACGAAGCTTTCGACTCGGCATTCGGATCCTCCAAGCACGGCGACAACCCAACCTTCGAGACGTTGTTGGACTTTTCCTCGAACGGCTACAACAGCGGTATGCTCACTGGTTTGAGCACCAACTCTGACATGTTTGCCGCTCAGATGGAGAACTGGCTCCAGCATCACTAGGAGGCCGACGGTGTATATACAGAATGATGGTGTTGACGAACATGATTGGCAATGAGACATGAGATGGATATGGATAGACAGGACTGACCCGCGTGACATGACAAAACGTGTGGATCGGGTTATGGATACATGGCAGGACACGACTGGACTCTGTCAATGCTTGATATTAAATGGCGAGGTGTTTAGGCGTATTACGGATACACGAATGACAAAGGAGAGTGGATGGAACGGGAGAGAGAGGAATGAGATGGTGGAAGGAGATCTTTTTGGGACTTGAGAATTTTTGAACCTATTGTAGCTGCTGTAGACAGTTTGCTACTTTTTGAATAGGAATGGGATATTGCAACAGATCTTGTGCTCCAACCGTGATTCTTCTGTCTTCGAGTGTGACAAACCACTATTGTTCTAGTGCTACCGGTGTCTTGCTCTAGCACGTCGAAAATATTCTGGAAAAATCTGCGACCGGTGAAGCCGTTCGAACGACGATTGTGCAAGGCAAGAATTGCATTAATTCTTGGTCGGATCGCGGATCACGGATCACGGAGCTTTTCTCGGCGCGACCGTGTTTGCTTCGGCCGACCAGAGAATTCTTGCTCCGAGGGCGTAGATTTATTGTTCAAAGTGCTGTCGATACATAACAACATAAGCGGTGGACAATCTGACTTTGATCGAAAACTCGAAGAGTAAAGAAAAGCCATATGATGTCAAAGTCGCGTGGCGTCTCACAATTCAGGGACGGTCGCGTTGTTAGGGGCGAGAAAAGCGTGGTACAGTCTAAGTCTACGGCATGATGCGGATGGATGATCTCGGTTACACTGACTGGACGTGAACTACATGTATTGTTTATGTTGACTAGGATCTGATGAAGCAATCTTGTCCGAGGTCTCTTGCTGAGCATCGCGAGGTGCTGACTGCATATATATGAGGTGATACTGATGGGTATTCAGAGGTTATCAGATGACTACACTCTCGCCAACGCTGTACGGTTGTCGAGGCTGAAGATTGGCAATGAGGCTGATGATAAGGCGGTATTTATTCTGCTGCCTAAGTTACAGTTTCGCGTCGCGTGGTCGTGTAATGTAACTGTAGATCTCAAGGCGCTAAGTTGCAGGCGCTTATGGCACTGTGACGGCACCGTGACTTGATCGATATCACACTCACCCATTGTTGATCACAGACGAATCTCTTGCACTGAATGATATGGTTGTGAGCATTGTGTGAATTGCGTTTTATGAATGTGTTTCGGTAGTTAATAATTATTAGGCAGATTGATCTGAATCAAAAAGGAAATGAAGGTTTAGATTCGAGCAAAGGATTTGCTTGGCCAAGCCAATCGCAAATAATGACATCCGTTGATGCCGCTCGACCATTACAACCGCAGAACAACTTAACCACTCCACCTTCTCGTCACTTTGTCTCTCTGCTTCTCACATACTCGATACTTTCGATTCGCCGTTAGACACCTTCACCTTCTGTTGCGCCATTCTCTGCGACACGCAGCGGTCTTTGCATCCTTGCAGCCCCTCATCAACCAGGAGGCGGCCCAGAGGCCAAACTTCCGATCGTCGATCACATCCATAATCGCATACAAGCCATACATTCCTCTCGTAACATGTCGACGCATTTCTATTCTTCCGTCGGAGGAGACGAGTCCACCCAGCGCTTCTTCTCTCGCACAAAACTTCCCCTCTCATGGCCGACTATGCCGACAATTCTTCCTCACAGGTTACGGCGCAAATTTCGATCAACAAAGTCAAAGATTCGCAGCAGACAATCGCCAGCTTCCAGCATTACTACGTTACAGACGTCCTTCAACCCGGCAGATACCCTGAAGAGTCTGAGAACGCACCAATGGTCATACTATGATGCACAATACCTCCTGCTCGCGATACTCGGTATCTTCTCGCTCTGCGTCATACAACACCCAGGACCTTTCGTCAAGACCATCGTAGCGACTGTTCTCATGCTTTTGCTGTTGTTGCCGATCACGCGACAGTTCTTCCTTCCATTCTTGCCAATTGCCGCCTGGTTGATCTTCTTTTACGCATGCGGGTAAGTACAATGCATCAGGTCCGCTCACGCGGGGTAAGCTGACCTTGCGACTACAGATTCATCTCTGGCGAATACCGACCTCCGATCTGGGTGCGAGTACTACCTACCCTCGAGAACATCATGTACGGCGCAAACTTGTCGAACATCATGTCTGCGCACAAAGCGGTTGCCTTGGACGTCATAGCCTGGATTCCATACGGTCTTACTCACTTTGGCGCCCCCTTTGTCGTTTCTGGCATCTTGTTCATCTTCGGCCCACCAGGAACTACACCTGCGTTTGCAAGAGCTTTTGGATACATGAATCTGGTTGGTGTAGCGATCCAGCTCACATTCCCATGCGCTCCACCTTGGTATGAGAACATGTATGGTCTTGCGCCGGCCAATTACTCGGTTCCTGGTTCTCCAGCTGGTCTCGCGGCTATCGACAAGCTTCTGGGCATCGATCTATACACCTCAACCTTTACTGCTTCTCCCATGGTCTTTGGCGCTTTCCCATCGCTTCATTCCGGGAGTGCGACAATTGAGGCACTTTTCATGAGCCACTGCTTTCCCAAGCTGAGGCCATTGTTCATTGTATACACTCTCTGGCTGTGGTGGGCTACCATGTATCTGTCTCATCACTACGCGGTCGATCTCGTTGGTGGAAGTCTGCGTAAGTTTCACATTCGTGCGACAAAACCCGGTACTAACATTTCACAGTCGCTGCGGCTTGTTATTTCATCACCAAGGGCAATTTCCTGCCACGTCTACAACCTGAAGCACGCACGAGATGGGACTATGACCACATCGAGGTCGGCGAGGCCAAGGAAGGCTATGCATACGGCCTCACGGACCTCGACATCGATAGCTACCACCCAGCGAATATCGGAGACGACGAATGGACAGTCGGATCCTCTTCGAGCTTTGCATCAAGCCGCAGCCCAAGTCTCCAAAGTCCTACCGGCGAAGAGTCAATGTGGGACGGTGATACCGTCGCCGGAAACTCCGACGGAGAGCAGAAAATGCAAAAAGTGTAGACGGCCTTGTACATCGGATTCGATGGATTTTCACATACAAGCGATATAAACACAGATTACGCTATTCACGACTTGTTCGCATAGCACGGCGTTTTGCGGATACCGGATCGGTTTTTGTCTGGGAGACCACTCATAGTCAGGCGGCTGATTTATTATCACCACCCTTCGATTCTGATCACTATTTCGATGCCTCAACAGAAGGCAGCATTTTATGGACATACCTTCGCTCGGTTCGCGTCACGCACAGGCGCTCCTTCCGGATATCTGGGATTCTGAGATTTCAAGTCAATCGCTCTGAGTCTTGCGGCCACTATCAGGAACGGTACACAATCTGGGTTTTCTTTCGATTGTACACTTGTTCGAAAGACACAAGACAATTGTTAGAGGACTGTGGTCCAAGAAGTGACCGAAACAGATGCTCGGTACAGGATGGTTGTATTGACGCAATTTGGAACTTGTGAGCAGAGAAGGATGTATACACAATTCCATCGACCACGAATATCAATGTGAGGCAGGCTATGGAGTCCATAATCATAATGAGCTGTGCTCTTATCCCATCAAGCATCGTCGTGCACTAAGCAATCTACTACGAGTGTGAAGAGAACATGATAACATCACCAACGACTGGTACGACCAATTAAGAACGCCTGGTTGGTATTGAATGAGCGTATATGCATTTCACCATCTCAGATGAAGGGCTGCAAGTCATGTCGCGCGTCATCGAGGAGCTATACCAGTGATCGTGACTCATGAAAGAAGCCCTTTTTCGCCGGAGCTCTGCCACCAGTTCAGCCATCTGAACGTTCACGATCCGACGTGCATTGCGACTCTGTAACTATCACTTTGTCAGAGCTCCGATCGGGACGCATTACTGTACAGTCGGACACCCCATCCCTAAGGAAAGTCGGCAATGGGACAGCGAAAAACTTGAGCTCCGCAAAACTTGAGCTCCGCAAAGCCAACCACCTCGTCCGTCGTTGGACACCATGCGATTGAAGTGTTTGGAATTCTCACCGCACAAATGCAATTCCGAGCATGTGGAGCCACAGGTACCTGTACTCGCACAACATTTACCGCTCAATCGTCGTGTTCGTCTGTACATGTAGCTATTCTCAGCATCACACAAGGCGTTGCAATACTGCATGAGCTGCGCCTCGCATGCGGCGGCTTCCATCACACAATATCCCATCATGGGCTGCTCAGCCTCGGTTTACAGCATCTCCACTGCAGCATTCCTGAACCTGCCATTCGGTTTCCATCAGGTTTTCAACGCGACCCACCGAATACGTGGATGCACACATGGCATGACCATCACGGACCTTTTTCTGGCTTCGCACGTTGAATCGATGTAGGATGACCTCACCCTATGAGTAGCACAAACCTACCTACTTGTAGAGTACATGTACAGTGCACCGCAACTGAAGTCAAGAGGTACATAAGATCAGGTCTGCCTCCCATAGGTACTCACTCCATTCTCAATATCATCACTTCAGCCGTATTTTCATCACAACTTCAACCTTTCGTCTCACTCCAGCACCACTATCTCAAAATGCGTTCTACCATTGTCGCAACTGCTCTCTTTGGCATTCTCGCCGCCGCTGTGCCATTCAAGCGCCAGCAAGCATACGGTACCAGCATCAACGCCGTCGTCAGTTCCGGTCTGGAGGTCCAAAAAGTCGAGGAGCCTATCCCAATGCAGTTCAACACGCTGCTCCAGCTCGAGAACCTGTCCATCTCCGCAGCGATTCTCGACACTAACGCGACATATGGTGTGAACCCAAGACAGGTCGAGTGCCAATTCTACATGGATACACAAGGTGTAAAGCCTGCTGGACTTACACTGAACTACACTTCCACACCGGTCGAGTTCTCCACCAACCTGGTAGAGGTCAACTCGGTCATTTGCATCGTCAAGCTCGCCAATCAGTAAAAGAGCGCCATACTCTGGCGTCATTGGACTCTTTCGAACCAACACTGTTTCCATCTTCGATTTGAGCATAGCGATGGACCTTGGGGGTAATGGTTGCATTATGGCTGCCACATACACGAATTTTGGGGCGGCTGCTGGTTGGATTCATGAATAACGACTACGACACTCTTTCATGACCTGTAATTATACCATCTAATAGAGCATTAATCATAATGGACATTTCAATGACCCTTGTTTGATATTCTCCCGCCTCATGCATCGTTCAAGCGACATCAGCAATTATCGTGCACATGCAGTCGGGGATGAATGTTTCACAATGGTTCAGGGTCTTTCTTGCTTGCTGCGAGAGTTTTGGGGTTTGTGGAGAAGATCCGGCACCTTGCGCTGACTCGTGCTGACTTCCAGGTTGTTGGTATCTCCGACCACGTTCACTTTCAACCCTCGACTGACACTTGACGTTTTTACTGCGAGTTGCGATACACCTCATCATTCCACTGCCTCGACCGCTGAATGTCATTCGAGGCTTTTTTATTGGATTGGTTGCACTGCCTTGTCTGCTACTTCCCTCTCCTGGTCATGATTTCTACGTGATCGTCTGTTACCCAGGCTGAGCCGCCCGCGCGTGCCTGCCTATCTACTGCTCCGAGCAAACAATTCGCGATGGACCCAAGCGTGATAAAGGCGCTCAGCGACAAGCTATATGACAAGAGAAAGGGTGGAGCCCTCGAGTACGATCGCCCTCATGTTATCTCACACAGCTCCCTTCGTCTTTTACCAATCGGTGCTCCGCCTTGCGAGAAAACCAATCGATTTGGGAGAGACACTTCAAGACCACAGGCTAACAGACGACCAACACAGGCTCGAGAATATCATCAGGGAATCCTTAGCTACCAACGATCACGACAGGATAGCAAAGGTCGTGCGCCAGCTCTGCTACGACTTTGCATACGCCGTACATCAACCGCATGCGAGAAATGGAGGTCTCATCGGTCTGGCTGCTGCTGCAATTGCACTGGGAGGGGTATGGTTAAGAGAGGTCAGAACAAGTGAACAAGACTGAGACGTCACCAGGAAGTTGCACGCTACTTGCGCGAGATAGTTCCGCCAGTCCTCGCCTGCTTCTCCGATCAAGATGCTAGAGTGCGATACTATGCTTGCGAAAGCATGTACAATATTGCAAAGGTCGCAAAAGGCGAGGTCCTCATCTATTTCAACGACATATTTGACGCGCTTTGCAAGGTGAGACGGCATGGACACAGCGGATTGAATTACGTGCTGATATATAGTGCAGCTGGCAGCGGACACTGAGCTCTCGGTAAAAAACGGCGCAGAGTTGCTCGACCGCCTCATCAAGGACATTGTCTCGGAATCTGCAGCCTCCTACGTCTCCGTTCTCGACAATCAGGCCGACGCCGACCACGACCACGATCAAGACGACAGTCTGGTTGCACAAAGAGCTTTTAAGCTTCCCGAGTTTATACCACTACTCCAACAGCGAATCTATGTCCTGAACCCATTCACTCGCACATTCTTGGTCAATTGGATCACTCTATTGGATTCGATACCGGACCTCGAATTGGTCGCATACCTCCCATCATTCCTCGGCGGCCTCTTGCGCTTTCTATCCGACGCGAACCAGGATGTCCACACCACGACTAGAGTTGCGCTTGATCGCTTTCTGGTCGAGATTAAGAAAATTGCCGGCATCAAGAAAGGTATTGCAGAGAGCAGGAAAAGTCATGCTGAGAGCGTACGTAAACCGTCCTTTTCAAGCATACGGAGTCCTCTGGAAGCCAAAGGCGACGACGCTAGTAGCATCAAGGCCGAAGGCGACGATCTTTCGGTTCATGGTACCAATGAGAACGACGAGACGTATGGCGATGATACAAACAGTCTGTCGAGTAGTGGTTTAGGAGAGGACGATGTGGATCTCGAGGAGGAGTATATCCCTGGTCAAGACGTTCAAGTTGATCATGCGAAGATCTTGGATATCCTTTTGAACTTCTTGAACGATTCGTCAGGCAAGTCAGCAAAGAAAAGTCCATGACCACAATCTAACAGCGTGCAGAAGAAGAAATACAGACCACCACACTTCGTTGGATAGAAACCTTCTTCGAGATATGTCCAGAAGACATTCTATCTTTTGTTCCTAGACTGCTCTCACAAGTCTTACCGGCACTCTCACACGACGTTGAGCAAGTCAGACATGCAGCGAACCGTGTTAACAACGCGCTGACCGCTTTCATCATCTCATTGCCGGACGAGCCGAACAAATCGACAGCCCTGGAACCGGCCACCACTCAACAGAGCGCTTCATATGCCGCAGCGGCCGCGAAACAGACCAAAGATACCGAGGCCCTTGAGAAGAAGGACCTTGTCTCTGGGCTGAAGCCTAGAAAGCTCAATAGTCCTGATATACCCGAGCCAGCGAAGTCGAAAGCGGATCTGGAGATTCCTTCCACACCTACCATCGACTCGCCCGAGGACTCACAAACCGATCAACAGCCACCTCAACCAGAGGGGCTTGATTATGAAGCTGCGGTAAATTCTCTTACCTTGCAGTTTCTCAATGAACACGAAGCATCCAGGGTCGCAGCGCTGACATGGCTAATAATGCTTCATCGCAAGTCACCGAGGAAGATCCTCGCTATTCACGAGGGCACTTTCCCAGCACTCCTCAAGACGTTATCAGACCCGTCAGAAGCAGTGGTCACCAGAGACTTGCTTCTGCTTTCTCAAATCTGCAGGAACAGCGAGGACTCGTATTTCAGTGTCTTCATGGTTAGTTTACTCAAGCTGTTCTGCACGGATAGGAGACTGCTAGAGACACGAGGAAACTTGATCATCAGGCAGTTGTGCATGAACCTCAGCGCAGAGCGTATCTACCGAACCATGGCGGAATGTCTCGAGAAAGACGAAGACATTGAATTTGCCAGCATCATGGTTCAAAATCTTAACAACAACCTCATCACAGCACCGGAGCTTGCCGAGCTCAGGAAACGATTACGAAATCTCGAGACGAGAGAAGGGCAGACGTTCTTTGTCGCCCTGTTCCGCTCGTGGTGTCATAACGCAGTCGCGACTTTCTCACTATGCCTTCTCGCCCAAGCATACGAGCAAGCCTACAATCTCTTACAGATATTTACGGAGCTCGAGATGACAGTCAATATGCTGATCCAGATCGACAAGCTCGTCCAACTCCTCGAGTCGCCTGTGTTCACTTATCTCCGTCTACAACTTCTCGAACCAGAACGCTTCCCTCATCTCTATAAGTGCTTGTACGGCGTTCTGATGCTGCTACCACAATCCTCGGCTTTTGCAGCCCTGAAGAACCGCTTGAATTCCGTCTCGGCGATCGGCTATCTGCACATTGCTCCCCGTGCACAACCGAGCACACCAGGTATGGCAACCACCTTTGGCGACAGACCGAACCGTCTCAAGTCGCGGGAAGATCCCGGTATCAAGTGGACAGAATTGCTCGAGAAGTTTCGGGCCACGCAAGAGAAAGCCCGTCGTGCGAGCCAAAGGCAGTCAATGCCCAGCTACTCCAGCAGTCTAGGCTTACCGGCGCCGGACAATGAAGACAAATCGAAGTCAAATGGTCGAGTAACGCCTACTACAGGCTCAAGGATACCTGCCGGGGGTCTTCGACCAAACAGTGCAGCAAGCGGTGGTCGTCCTGCTGCGACGCCTCTTGCGCCTGCCGGTGGATTGGCAGGACATCAGAAGGGCAAGAGCAGTCTTAGTCAGCTTGGACGATTTGCAAGAGTGCCTGGAAAGTCAAAGAAGCCGGGGCAATGAGATCTATAAGCTGCTGCGGGAGAAGCCTTCTAGGTGTAATGATATTCTTTGAACAATATAGCGTTCGATGTGGTGAACGTCGCTGTGCGTCAAATAGACTACATCTTACATTGCTCACTTACTACTCGCACCAGATCCGACGGGGTGTAATTCGGCAGACCAGCCAACTTCGTCTGCAGTGTGAGACAGGCGGCTGTACAGAGTATCTTATACGGTTCAATTCAAGGCTTTGAGCCAGCGCTCGCTACTATAATAATTTTCTGATTCCCCATCACGATCAATCCCCTGTATTGCTGTCTATACACCCATCTTCTCCGAAGTGGCCATCAGACTACCAATGAAAGTAACAATCAGTCGACTCCTCAGAGCAGTGATATCCTCAGGCACGAGCCAAATGGTGGCGCCCATCTTTCTCGCAATACTGATGGCAAGCTTGGCGTTGGCGTACGACTCGTCGTCCGTCCGGCCCGACGCGATGAGATCCTGGTCAACGTAGCTGCTCTTCATGCCGTTCAGGACGTCGAGCAGGAAAATACCGTTACCGAGTGTCGAGTCCTTGAACGAGCGGATGCTGCTGCTCTTGCCGCCCTTCTTGACCATGCCGTTGGCCCAGCTGACCATGTCCGAGTCGCTGATTTCGCGCTTGCCCATGCGTTGTGCGAGGGCGCCGAGGGTGTTGACGATGTCCTTGCGCATCAGTTGCCATACCAGACCGAGAGTGAGGGTCCTTTGGCCGTCCGTGATATCGGCACCTTGGAGGCCGACGAGGGAGAAGCGGTTCTGCTTGCCGATTTCGACGGCGTAGTTTGTGTTTTCTACCGCCTTGAAGCGCATCAACTCGGCGCCGGATGCAGGGCGTTTGTTGGTGTGTCGCCAGTTTACTGAGCCCGGAATGACCTTGTCGTAGGCTTGGAGGAGGATCGTACCGTCGCGGAGATCGTCAAAGAAAGAAACAACGGTGGGTTGTACGTCCAAACTGTTGAGCCAAAGAGTGAAAACACGAGCCTCGCGCTCACCTTCGGCATCAAAGTCCTCGATCTCAGCCTTCTCTTCCTCGGTAATTGGTTCTAGGCCAGGGTGGGTGTTGAAGAGGTTAGCGACGAAAGCTAGATTGAGCTTTGGGTTTCCAGCGACGAGGGAGGTTGGGGTGAGGAACTTGCGGCAGTCGAGCTTGTCGGCGTTGTCGAGGACTTGCTCAGCGCGCTGGTGGAGGTCGCGTGTCTGAAGAGGTCCGCGCGAGCAGATCTCAGGTTTTAGCTGATTGAGAAGGACAGTGTAGTTCTCGCCGTCGGACACATCTTTCGAGAAGTTGGAGACGCTACGTAATATTAGCATGATGACCGCATGTATGCGACGACCTGTACGTACGTTCTGTGCCATTTCGCGTTCTTCAGATGGTAATTGAACCATCTGAGAAGAATCTGCTCCGGTGGAAGGCGCAAGAATTGTTCGAGTGTCTCGTCATCCTCCAGTAGCCTGTAAAGCTCAGGGTGCAGCTTGATATCAATCTTGCCCAAAAGACCTCGTCGAATGACCTGCCAGATCAGACCCAGAATCAAATGTTCGCGAACCTCGATAATGTCTCCACTGCCAATGTTCACAACGGAACAACCGATACCCTTTGCCGATTCGATGACGATGTTGTTGTTCTCGGTCATGTGAAAGGCGTTCAAAGTCTTGATCTTCTTGCCTACTTTGTTCAGAACACGCTCGTCGATTGTGTCGGGTACGCTGTCGTTTATGAGCTTGGCCAGAACGAGACCGTCCTTGCACTCGTCGAACATCTCAAAGGTGTCGGTCGCAAAGGGAAGCTTGTTTCCAATGTCGGGGTCGCCGGCGAGAACGGCGTTGATGTGTCTTGTGAATTCCGTTCGTTCATCCTCGTTGATTGTGTGCGCTGAGCTGGAGGTAGAGCCACCAATCTGGATGCGACCACCTCCTTGAGCCGCTTGAGCAGGTTGACCAGGAGAGGATGGAACGGCGGCGCTGCTCAGACCGCGTAGTCTTGTCGGTCCGGCAGACATGCGCTGTTGCGCCGGCGAGGCATTGCGAACTTTCGAGATGAGCTAGAGGTAGGTATGTGAGACTGCGATCTGGGAGAGACGGTCTTTGTACGTACATCAACATAGTCGTCCAATTCCACCCGCCTCGAGCTGTCGAGTTCTACCTCTTTCAAAGCCTGTCGCACGACATCGTAAGGTTGGCGCTCGGATGTCTGGGTTGCCTTGATCACGGTCGCCTCGTCGATGTAACCCTTGTCGTCGACGTCAAGCTTGCGAAAAGAGTCCTGCAGCTGGAAGATCTCATTCTGCTGAAATTGAGGGTACTTTCTGTGACATGTGAGTGGTTGGCCAGCGGGGTAGACATGTACGCTGGTGTTTACTTCTGAAGTTTGATGACATTCATCTTTGCGCTTGCATGCGATTGGCAAAGATGTTGGTGGAAGAGATGTGTCTGAATATATTGTCGGGCCGAAATTGTGTAGCCTGGAGGTACGCGTCTGCAATTGATGTGAGAGACGAGAAGAACGGTCCAGTTGCCAGACAAGTCGGCACTCGGAAGTTACGATGACGTTTCCGCAGCTTACTGCGCCACATACCGCAAGTCGACCACATTCACATCTTGACAGTGTTCCTACCAAGACAGTCAAGTCCATAAGGTAACATTGATACGAAAAAACAAACAGTTGTGTTGTATGCCGTAGGGGTATCTCTACATAATCAGACGCCATTACTCGTACCATCACAGACTCGCGATCAATTACTCATGTAATCGATCTCTTGATGACTTTCGCCGTTGTACAGAAACGGGTGCTGTAGTGCTTCTGCGGCACTGATGCGCTTTGCAGGATCCAGTTCAAGGCACTCCTTCATAAAGTCCACAGCCTCTAACTCTCCTGAGGTCAAGCCCCCATCCTTCTTACTACGATTGGTGCACCACAGAATGATCTTCTCCCAACTGTGGCCGTTCTCGCTGATGGTAGGGATGTTGGTCTGCATGACCTGGCCGTGCAACGTGGATGTCTCCAGCATCCGTCTTTTGCCGAATATCGAACACAGCTCGATGAAAGCGTCGATGTCGTCAGCCGAATGGAAGAAAGGAAACCTCCGACTCAACAGCGTCAACAAAATGATACCGCAAGACCAGACGTCAAGTCGACAGCTCTGGGCAGTACATTTTAGCAATACTTCTGGAGCTCTGAAGCCACGGGTGCCGGCACGGTTCGCACGCTTCGAGTGACGGAGGTCTTCCTTGGGATATGTAGGCGCAGGCATGGGCTGGCCAGCCTCTCGATATTGCTGGCGGACTGACACATATAACGAGTTCTGCACTTTCTGTCGACGCTCGTCGGGACCGTGTTGACAGTTGCACCAATGGTAATCCGTACCCTCCCGCTCCGCCAGACCAAAGTCGACCAACACGCCGCGTTTCTGTGCTGGTGAATAGAGGAAATTGGTTGGCTTGATATCGCGATGAATGATGTGTTTTTCGTGAACAGCCTTGACTGCGGTAAAGAGGGAATGAAAGTAGATGCGCATTTCCGAGACGTCCATGTCTCTAAAGTACTCCCGGAAATCGTGATGTTGGAAGTACGGAAGGATGGCAATGACCTGATCGTGATGACGAAAAGCCGTGATGAGTGGGCAGACATTGGCAGACTCTCGGAGGTCGTAGAGGAGTTCAAGTTCGTTCAAGATACGTAACGGCGAAGATGTAACATAGATCTTCTTGATGGCGACGAATCTAGTCTTGGTCCGGCGGCGTTTTCCATCTCCGGTCTCGTGCGGCCAGGCGTTTTCTTTGCATTCGAGATCCCAGTCATTCTTGTATCTGTTGTAGAGCAGATCCTCGGCTTTGTATACCGTCGAGAAAGTGCCTGGAGATATCAGCACCACTCGGATTAGTCATGGTCACACGACATACCCTCGCCAATGCGATTGATAAGACGATATCGTTGCGAAATGTTCCGGAATGATTCCTCGAATTGCCGCATATCTTCTGCCACCGAGGTCTCGACCTCGTTGTCGCTCTCATCAGTATGCGTGCAGCCGCTTTCGTCCAGAGGTCCTCTACTCTCGTCCATGGCATCCTCAGTCTCGCCCTCGCTGTGCTCGTCGTACGTCATGTCTGCGTGGATCGGTACGGGCTCGTTTGCTGTTCTCGACCGTCTGATGGTCGCCATAATGATCGTCGAGCCGTGAGATTATTAAAGAGCTGTGCTCTCGGAAAGGAGAGACATGTTTATATCGGGTGTTGACTTATTTCCTGCGGTTTGCGCTTCCCCGGACAAGAAGACGCGATTTGGCGCCAAATTGACTGCGGGAGCGCGCCAGAGCCCCGCAATTCCCAAAACGGCAATGCATCAACAACGCCGTGGGCAACTTCCCAAACACTGCCGAGCCATCGACTTCACATCTCCGACAGACGACCAAGACTCGACAGACCGCCGAACTCTGTACCGCGCCTTGCGCATCGTCGCCATGGACTCTATGGTCGAATTTGACATCCAGGATGCTCTGCGACAATATAAGGATGAGCCTTCGACGATTGCAACACCAGAAGCCGACGGAGCGCTTCTTGACTGCGAGCATGATCCAGAATCACTCACAAGCGTAGTGGTCAACAGTGTCCTCAACCCAATCGTCGATGCTGTAGCAGAGAATGCTGAGTCCATAGGAAGAGCTGGAATACTGGATTCATTACAATTCATACTCAAGTGCGCACCCGTTTCATTGCCTTCTTACTCACCATCACCAGTATCCGTATCTGATCCTAACTTCTTCGCGCAATGCAGATACTCAGCTGTTGTTCCAGCGACCGCGCTGAGCAAAGTCCTTGACCTGATCGTTTCTGGCATTTCGACCGAGGCAGAGGCCATCCACAATGATCTTGAAGCAGAAGAGCAGGAGGCTCCACAATCGCAGAAGAAGACGCTCGAGATCTTTGGTTTCTTGCTTCAATGGACACTTGCAGCAGTAGATGCAAAGGCTTCGTCAGAAAAGGCAGCCGCTCCAGCTGCGCGCAAAGCTCCAAAGGGCGCAAAAACGAAATCAACCACAAAAGAGGCCAACTGGGATCCCACAAATCAGATACAGAACGCACTCGAGACTATGACAAAGGTCATGAAAGTCAAGCTGTCCAAGATCTTCGTTACAACCTCGGAAAAAGACACGTTCATCAGCCTGTTCACTCGCCCGGTCTATCTGTTATTGGAGAATGAAGCAAGAGTGAAGAACACCGGCATCCGAATGCATTGCTTCAAAGTTTTGTGCATCGCAGTCAAGCACTATGGACAAGCAAACGGTGAGTCGGATGCGGAACCCAAAAATCGCACGCGCTAACGTTCTCAGCTGCCCAAACCTCGATCGATCAATGTCTTTCCTACTTTGAACATCTCTCTGAGCCTATGGCCGAGTTCCTCAACATCTTAGCCGAACAATACGATTATCCGCAGCTAGCCGAAGAAGTCTTGCGCGAGTTGAGCAACAAAGGGTTCAGTCAGAATGATATCAAGGGTCCAAAGTCTGTGTCGACATTCATCTCTCGGTTATCAGAGCTCGCACCACGACTTGTCATCAAGCAAGTTATGCTTCTGGCGAAATTGCTCGACAGTGAATCATACACCCTGCGATGCGCCATCATCGAAGTCTGCGGTAACCTCATTGCCATGCTGAGTAAAGAGGAGGGAGAGGAGCGCAGCGAGAATGCAAAAGGTCAGATCAACGCCTTCTTCGATGTTTTGGAGGAGCGATTCCTAGATATCAACCCATACTGCAGATGTAGAGCGATCCAGGTCTACGTCAAGCTCTGCGATCTGGAGACAAAGTACCCTAAGAGGAGACAGACCGCCGCTGAGCTTGCTGCTAGAAGTCTTGAAGACAAGTCCAGCAACGTGCGACGAAACGCCATCAAATTGCTCGGCAAGTTGGTCGCCACGCATCCTTTCTCCGTCCTGCACGGCGGGCAACTTTCACACGCAGAATGGAGTGAACGACTGAAAGTGTGTGAAGAACAATTGAATACTCTGAAGCCTCCTGCCGGAACACCCGGCCTTGCAGACAAAACCGAGCAGACTGTCGATGAGGACCTTCTGGATGATGCGACACAGACATCACCAATGAAAACCAAGGAGGCTACACCAATGACCGAAGAGCAGCGGCAAGCGGAGTTTGAGAAAGCCGCTGCAGAGGCTGCCAACGCCGAAGCCATGAACAAGCTCAGCTTGACCAGGAGGTATTATGTTGAAGCGCTCAAGTTCATTCAGGTCATTCACGAAGCGTCACCCGTGGCTACTCAGCTGCTGGCATCGAAGAACAAGTCGGAAGTCATTGAGGCCATGGACTATTTTGTCATCATCGATGCTTACAAGATTGAAACGGCACGTAGTGGCATTCGCCGAATGCTCCGTCTGATCTGGACCAAGGGTAACAGCGACGAGGGCAAAGGTGTCCAGAACCACCTAATCGAGTGCTACAAGGGTCTCTTCTTTGATGCTCCGGACAACTTCTCGGCCAACGATGCTGCCAACTACATCGCACGCAACATGATCAGTCTGACTTTCGGCGCGACATCTGCAGAGTTGACGAGTCTGGAACAACTGCTAAGCACCATGATGAAGGGCGATATGATTAATGATTTGGTCGTTCAAAAGCTATGGCAGATATACGGCGTTCAGAAAAGGGAGATCTCCAAGTCCCAGCGGAGAGGCGCAATCATCGTTCTCGGTATGCTGGCTCTCGCAGATTCGGAAGTTGTTGTGAGGGAGATGGAGACGTGCTTGAAGGTCGGCCTCGGACGACTTGGACGTGCTGATCTCGGACTGGCGCGCTACACCTGCATTGCCCTGATGAGGATGAACGCCACAAAGTCAACAAAGGGTACCACTGCTGCACCGGCAACGACAAGACTCGACAATGATCATGCGGTGCTTCAGCGGTTGGCTGCCATTACACAAGTCAAGTCGTCCAGCAAAGAGTGGTTCGGTCTTGCTGAACAAGCTATCGGCGCTATCTACGCACTGTCGAAACATCCCGACGTGCTTTGCTCTGATGTTGTTCGCATAAAGACTCGCGCAGTCTTTGCTCCTTCATCTGCTCAGTCAGAGCAAGAGCACGAAGCTGTCCTCGGGGCGGATGCGGATGCAATGGACGTTGACGCTATGGACGTGGACGAGCCCGCGACAGCGCAAGCCCCCGAAGAAGCAGATGATGCGACACAGGCTGACTCGACCGTCGGTCTCTCACAACTCCTCTTCGTCGTTGGCCACGTCGCGATGAAGCAGATCGTTCACCTGGAGCTCTGCGAACAAGACTTCAAGCGCCGAAAAGCAGAAAAGGAAAAGTCCGCTCCAGCTTCAAATTCGTCACCGGTGAAGAAGGGTTCCAAGACTCCAGGTAAGAAGAACGATGGCAAGAAGGAGGAAAAAGAGGAAGATGAGATGGACCTGATCGCGGGTACCAACGAAGATGATTTCACCGAGGCCATTCAACACGTCCGCGAGCGAGAGCTTCTCTACGGCAAGGAATCTTTACTCTCGAGCTTTGGCCCACTGGTGCGCGAGATCTGTTCCAACAACACGTCGTATCCGAACAGGGATCTGCAAGCGCAAGCTGCGCTCTGTATGGCCAAGCTCATGTGTGTCAGTTCGGAATATTGCGAGCAGAACTTGGCGCTACTTATCACGATCCTCGAACGCAGTCCAGACGCTACAGCCCGTAGCAACCTTGTCGTTGCGCTTGGTGACATGGCCGTCTGCTTCAATCACCTCATCGACGAGAACACCGACTTCCTGTACCGCCGTCTGTCCGACACTTCGTTGTCCGTCAAACGCACTTGTCTCATGACGTTGACTTTCTTGATCCTTGCAGGTCAAGTCAAGGTCAAGGGACAACTGAGTGAGATGGCCAAGTGTATTGAAGATAGCGATGAGGGAATCCGCGATATGAGTCGCATGTTCTTCAGCGAATTGGCCGGCAAAGACAATGCAGTATATAACCAGTTTGTGGACATGTTCAGCTTATTGTCTGCCGACGATGGATTGGAGGAAGATCAGTTCCGGAAGATCATCCGCTTCTTGGCCACATTCATTGAAAAGGTAAGCGACCTGATATTACTCTTGAAACACTGCAATACTAACATGAAATAGGACAAACATGCCAAACAGCTCGCCAACAAGCTGGCCGCAAGGTTACCGAGGGTAAACAGCGAGCGGCAATGGAACGATGTCGCCTTTGCACTTGGGCTTTTGCAACACAAAGACGAAGAGATAGCAAAGGTCATCAGCGAGGGCTATAAGACGGTATCAGCCCAGGCGTAGTGTGTCGCTGAGTCGATTGGTAAGCTCTCGGTAGAAACGTGAAGAGAGGTCTGGTTTGTGGGTTCTGACGAAGATGTCCATGGCGTTCTATATGGCTGTATGATACCCGCATGTCTATATTATGAATTCCTGTCTCATGTTGTGTTCTTTCCGAGTTCTTTCCGCAGATATGTTGCATACCAGGGAAGTTGGCCTTCTGCCGAGAGCGACGATGAGTCGAAGTTGTTTTTAGCCGAGCTTGAGATGTCGGTGAAGTAGCGGACCTGGTCCTTGTAGGTCTGGTAGCCTCTGCGTTTGTACCACAAAGCATTGTCCATCTTCGGTCGTGGCCAGCCGAGCAGTTCCCATCGGTCAATACCATCCGGCCCTTCTGGACCCCCGGGAAAGTATCGTGAAGACATGGTATTGACAGTGATGGCGATACAGTTCGGACTGCCGTACGGTGATTGCCGGGCCATCATCTCACACTGGTCCATCGCAAAAGCTCCTAGTCTGAGTTTGTGCACCTGAGGCATGACGAAGAGCGACGAAATGGTCAATACGGATCCATCTGGGCTGGTCAAGCTCTCGTCTGGAGGGTCTCCCTCGTGCGAAGGTGCATCGATTTTGTCCAGCGAGACGTGGCCGACCAGCCAGACGGTTTCCTCTTCTCGAGTAAGCGTTGCCAGACCAGGTTGTTCTGTCAACGAAATGGCGTCGACATCTTTGGGCAAAGTGACCCAGAACATGGCCCTGTCACCGGGGAATTGGTGAGCCCGCCAGTAGGGAATCTTGTCTTCGCCCCAAGTGCAGATCTTGCGCTGCTCGGCGAGAACGTCGCGCTCGTATTCGTTCTCGAGGTCTATGAGAACCAACCTGCTTCCCGGTGGCGGTTCGCGTCGTGTCGTGGTCGGCGGGCCTGAAGGAATATCTCTTTCTGCCATGATGATGCGGATGTGTGTGAGGTGTGTGAGGTGTGGTCGGGATTGAATGCCTATCGAGACCAATGCGATCACTACTGGGTACTGTGTAATTTATAGTAGTCTTTTGGTGTATAGTGAATGTCAATGCGGTGACTGTAACGACGCGCCCTACATGTACCTTGTCATTGTGCATCGATTGACTTGCTGACACGCCCTATTGATGATTATCATGAACGCGATGGGTGGTTCAGGTCCCACATCGTTAGATGAGACTCCCGATGGGGAAGGTGGTGGGTTTCCCCCCGGTCTTCGCCGGCGCATTGGCGTTGAAGCACGCAGAGGGCAAGAGTTCTTCTTCCTACCTTACACGCGCAATGGATGAGGTGGTATAGAGCTCGAACTTGCTGTTGTAGATGACTGCGGTATTCAATCTAAGATCCAAGAGGAGCTCCGATGACCAGAGGTGTATCATCATGTTCTAGGACGTGAGTCTAGTAGTAATCGTACGCACAACGGCCATCCACCACGCTCCTTCTTGCTTACAAATCAGTCGAGTGCAACCTGCTCAATCTACTGCGAACTTGATAACGCAGGAGACTACAACTACTGACACTTTACCATCCACCAGAGGGACCCGGTCCGCAGCAGTGAAACGATTGGCCGTCCTCTACTAGTTACTCATTCGTGCGTGCAGCACAGTATCATGCACTTCTGCAGCTCGTGTCAGAAGCCATACACAAATGGTAACAGCATTCACTATACGCGCATCATGAACACATGGTAACCCCTCATGCTGTAGCTGATGCTTCCTACAATCGTCACGTCCGCTATTGTGCGTCTCGCAAACGCACACGACCACAATCCTGTCAAGCATGCAGTATAGCGAAAGTGAAGTGCAGTTTCGCTCTGCCGTGCTCGAGATGCACCAAGAAGAATATTCCGTGTATATACGGTGCAGTGTTGGTCCCCGAATCGCCCAATACACATCCTGACACGCCAATATCTGTATCCGATGCAGAGACACGACCTCCCAAATCGCAAACTAGCGACAGTAGTCTGTTGAGCATACCTATGAATCCAAACAACGACTGGTTGTTCGACTTTGATGACCACATCTCGGCACCTGACCAGTGGCCGACGGATGTATATGTAAGCACAGCCAACGCAGTAGATCAACCATCAAGCTCTGAGCTTGCCGCATGGTGCCATTGGGCCATGAGAAGCGAGTCGTTTCTGGCTGTGGCGGGAATAGCTACTGTAGGAGGATCTGCCGTTCAGACTGCACATCAGGGTAGCTTCGTGCTTCTCGTGGTACAATCATTGAGAGCAATTCCCAACATGATGCTTCGACGAGAAACATTTCCATGGTTCATCCATGCACACAATGTTCGCCATCAGTCAATTACGAATGAAAGTAATATTACACTGGCCGCTGAACTTGTCACTTGTATGAGCGTTGCACAGCTATTCGCATTACGGACCTCTGACACACACGGATCCCTGTGGCAGATGGTTCGGATTGAGCTAGATCGCCTATCAAGTCAGGTATGTTTCTCCTCTCTCATCCGTCTCCAACATCATGACTTGGGCTTATCCTGACCTACAAAAGAAATATAGCATGACAATGCCACAACTCCTTGCAGCCGTGCAGGCCTGTATGGTATACTCAATCATGTGTATCATCGACCACTCTGTCGATAGTCATCAAGCTAGTAAGCCTCTTTTGGCTACTTTGAATGTAAGTAGGCCTGATGCTAGTGCTCTTGTAAAAGAAGGGAAATTGACCTAGGCTAGGACTTATATTTCCATTGCAAAACACAGCAAGCCCTTGGAAGCAATAGTGGAACCCCGATTGAGTTTGCTAATCCCGACACTGCTTGGTCAGAGTGGGTATCAGCAGAATCCCAGAAGAGGTACGTATAGCATACACTGCAGGTCGTTCAAGAAAACTCTGACATAAGATGGACAGACTCATGTACCTCTGGTTCCTGATCGGCTGCGTTGTGTGTATCAAAAGCGGAGTTCCTTGCGATCCATCACAAAGCTACAGGAATCTACCACTACCAAGCATGAAGAGCCTTTGGGAGGCTCCGACAAAAGAGAAGTGGGCTGCTGAACTTGAACTAAGCCACATCTTACAATCAAGCGGGCTATCAAATCTTGGAGACCTACTGGACACGCAAGCATCCGCTAGCACCATGTCTAGTGCACGAAAACTGGACAGATGGAATGCAGGAGTGGACACTCTTGGTTCTTTGCTCAATCTGACCAGTATGATACTTTAGACTAGACTACAGACTTGCCTTTTCCAGTCAGAACGCCCTTCACCACGCAATAATACCCTGACGGTCAGAGAATGTTCCGTTCGGGCCCCCCTTCATGGCAGTAGCCAGCTGAACAAGCCTGGTTGCACCGACGTCGACTGTTTCACCATACTGCGTGAAGCCAGTAAGCTTTGTCAGGACCAGACCTGGACACGCTACGTTGACCAGAGCGCCGGTTCCATCAAGGATTCGGACGTAATTCAGCGCCAACATGTTCATCGCTGCCTTGCTCGCGTCGTATGCTTTGTAGTCGGTACTGTAGTACATGGTTTCCTTGTTGAGAGTCTCTGCCAGGGATCCCATACGGGAAGAGACAAAAACAAGGCGTGCAAAGCCGGACTTGCGCAAAAGGGGTAGGCACGCCTCGGTTAGGCAAGCCGCGCCGGTGACGTTTGCATCAAAACTTTGACGGAAGAGCTCTCGAGTGGGCAGCCGGTCCGGCATCTGATCCAGCAGGACGCCAGCGTTGTTGATCAGCACATCCAACACTCCAAAGTCTCTCTCGATGAGGCCGACGGCGGCAGAGATGGAATCGTCAGAGTCAAGATCGAGCTGAACAGAAGAGGCGGCATAACCTTGCGCAAGAAGATTCGCAGCAGCTTTGGATCCTGCTTCTGCGTTTCGGGATCCGATGATGACATGGTAACCGTAGTCTTTGGCCAGCTGTGTAGCCGTAGCAAGGCCGATGCCGCCGTTGGCGCCAGAGATGAGTGCGATCGTTTTCTTTGTCACTGCCATGGTTTTTGCAGCAGGATTGAGAGGATCAGGGGGAGTATGAGGATGAGGATGAGAATATCGAGCTTACAGAGGTGAGATGGACCATATATATATACCTGTATAGAGGGGACTCGCAAGACTGCTATTCAAGTAGCAGAAGTGATGACTTACGCTCTTCACCGTTCTAAGACGGCCAAATTCGCCGAAGCCTCAACAAGGGCGCTGCGCAGAGGGCTAACGTTGCAGGAGGTGACGGCGAATCTGGCCACTGCTTGATAATCAAAGCGAGTACAAGCCTACATAACGACTGCAACTGACAAATCCTGGAATGATCTTGTGGTTCATCGTCTACGAAGGAAGATAAGATATTGTGTATGGACCGGAGTGATGTACAAGCGACACCCAGCTGACTCGTGTCGTTAACCGTGCTTGGTTCAGACGCGTTGTCGGTCGAGTCAGACATGAGCCATCCGCCTCGCGGTTGACAAGATAATTGGCACATACAACGCTAGTCTCAGCATTATTAGACCACTGTATATACTATCAGCAGTCTATTATTTGTTGTATAGATGTTATGTTATCTTATCATCGATTATAGTAAATTCCTTATATGTAAACATCATATCTATATAGCGTCGAGCGGTTGATGTGTTACTGAACACCATATTAACCTACTGAGTGCCACTTATTTTGGCAACCGCGTGCCGTGTTTCGGCATTTGCTTTTTGGGGAAGCGGGGTCTCTCCATGCGGAAGGAACGACTGTTGACATTTCATATGCCGAGGTCTTCTGTTCCATGTATATAATACCGTGACGTTGCTCGGTTTCCATTCAACTGTTCAAGAATCCCGGCGGTCACGTCTCAAGCAATCTGTAACCTCAAGATCCTTCCCTCTTCTCCAACCAGCTCGTCGCTTGTGCAAGCGAATCTACAGAAGCCGTCATCATGGCAGACTATAGTAACCCGGACACCATCTCGGCTCTTGGTAAAATCGACCCGGAACTAGAAGCTGTTCGTCAACCACTGACGTCCTACGCAACAATCTTACTGATTGATATGGCTAGCATCTCAAGGAGACACCTTTCCCGGCAACAGATTGGCAAGACCTCAAGAAGATGCGAGAAGCGCGCTTCGTCATGGAGCGTGCGAGAGCACCATCTGCTGAGGAAGCCAAGTTTCAGTACCCAAAAAAGATCAAGATGCGCGACGGCTACGAGAGTGAAATCATCATCCATCGTCCAGAGAACCCCCCGGAGAAGAGCCCACTGGTAGTGCTACTTTACGGAGGTGGCTTTGTCGTTGGTAAATTAAAATTTTGTCCATTCAGGGCGTACAATCAGCTAAAAACCTTCTAGGCAGTAATGTGCAACTTGGCCCATACGCTCGAGCTGTGGCAAGGATCTATGGAGCGACTGCAGTGACTCTTTCTTACAGACACGCTCCGGAGGACAAATTCCCAGCTGCTCCTAACGACACGTGGGACAGTGTGAAGTGGTTGGCCGAGAATGCCTCTTCCATTGGGGCAGACCCTTCAGCTGGTTTCATCCTTGGAGGTATTTCAGCCGGAGGCAATTTGACCGCCGTCGTCGCCCAGAAAGCACTCGACGAGAAGCTGTCGCCGCCATTGACCGGTCTCTGGGTCTGCATTCCGGTTCTTCTCAACGAGCAAACCGTACCGGAGAAGTACAAACACCGTTGGTTCTCGCGGAAGCAGAATGAAAACTCGCCAATCTTCAACGGCGCGGCGATTGAGGCTGTGGACAAATACCTCGGAGCGGATGAATCATCACCAGACTGGTCACCATTCAACTTGAAGCACGCATTTGCTGGAACTCCACCTACATATATTCAGGTCTGCGGTATGGATCCCCTGAGAGACGACGGCCTGATCTATGAGCAAATGTTGAGAGATCACGGCGTCAAGACAAAGCTGGACGTCTATCCCGGACTAGTACACGCTCACTGGTCATACTTGCCTCAGCTTGAAGTCTCTAAGAAGACGGTCGCTGACACGATTGTAAATTTCGGCTGGCTGTTGAATATCAAGCCACCATCGGTAGACCAGATCAAGGCTTCGGTTGCGCCACCACAAGGTAGCTAGATGTTCGTAGTAATCATTCGAATCTGTATAGAAATGCCAGAGATTGATATTCAGTGCTCGTATACTGAAAAACTTCCGCATCAGTGTGAAGAATAACGAGATCCAACCAGCTCATCAATGTTGACTTTCGGGGATGAGCTTCGCGACGTCGGCCGAAGAATGACCGCATCTGGCTTCACGCATCCAATACTAAGAAACATCTGTCCTTCTTGATTCAGGAGGCATTGCCTCTGCGATCTACCACCATGTCCAATGGAGCACGAATCAATGGGCATCTCGATGGCGAGCTTGTGCCAACACCAGACATATACAGCGCATCTTCTACCGCCGAGATAAAAGCAGCCCTGGAGAATCTCAGCCAACGTGAGAAATCTATAACGAGCAAACTCGACACTCTTCTCGCCTCGCAAAAAGACCTGTCGCGTCAATTGACTCGACTCGATCTCGCCCGTGCCCAACTAGGTCCTCAGGTCATCGCGATTCGCTCCGTCAGTAATGGCATGCTATCATCCGCGGCTTCGACTGCCGATCGAATCTCCGGCGCAGTCAAGCGTTTAGACCAAGAGCAAGCGGCGGTCAAAGCGACCTTGGAAGTGGTGGAACAGGTTTCCGAGCTGAAGTCATGTGTGATTGGTGTACATGGCTCAATGGGCATGACGCAGGATTGGGAGACGGCCGCGGCATACCTTTCGCGAGCATCCAAGATACCCGATGAGGTTATTGATGGCGCATTTGCGGAAGAGACTGTACCGACGGCCGAAATACCTGATCCGCCAAGGGTGACACTCAATCAGGCCGCAGAAGGTCTGTGTTCGCTCTTCTTGCGGGAATTCGAGAAAGCGACCAAGGAAGGAGACGGTGGGCGGGTCACGAGGTTCTTCAAGCTTTTCCCACTCATTGGTCGAACTGATGTTGGGTTGGACGCTTACGGACGATATGTCTGCGGAGGTGTGGCAGCAAGAGCGAGGAACAACCTCAACACCACCCAGAAGAAGGAGGGCATGTTCTATGCGATGGCGCTTACGAAGCTTTTCGAGCACGTCGCGCAGATTGTGGATGGACATGAGCCACTTGTTACTCGACACTATGGCCCGGGAATGATGACCAAAGTCGTCGAGAGGCTGCAAGTCGAAGCGGATCTGCAGGGTGGCATTATTCTGGACACTTGGACCGATGACAGGCAGATCAGCAGGAAGATGACAGACGTCAAGTCGTATGCGTTCTCATTCTTGGTACAAAGTTTTCTACCATCCAACAAGCCTTCGGCGAGATCGACCTCGCCTGTTGTGCGGGATAGTATTTCCGGCAGACCGAGCGAGGATGAAGGAGTGAATATGAAAGAGGTTGACAGCATCTTGAGTGAGATTGCACTGATGCTAGGGCGGTGGGCTTTGTATGCGAGATTCATTGCATCCAAGACTGGCGTAGTTGATGAGGAAGAGAAGCAAAAAGTGTTGTCCCTGCCTGCTCTGGTGTCTAACAGCAACCTTCAACGCAAGATAACAGAACAGCTGACAGAACCCTTCAACGTCATGTCCACATTCTTCTTCAGACGTTCCGTGGAGAAAGCGTTCCAGATGGATGAACAGCCTCCAGACCTGACACTCAACCCTCACAAGCCTCTTGGATCTAATCCTCCTTTCATCACCTCGGCTGTTGATGATGTTATGTACATTGTTACCCAGGTACTTCAGAGAAGTTTAGGCACATCGCAACGCTCGGTGGTCGGCAGTGTAGTTCCCTCGCTGTCCAGGGTGTTGAATTCTGACTTTTATGGCATGATACAACGCAAGATGCGGGACGAAAGCTATCCGAAGGCTGCTATACAGGGCGCGTTACCACCCGAATCAGTCATCATCTCGTTCCTTGTGCTCATCAACAATCTGGATGTTTCCACCGATTATGTTCGTCGGATAGTCAATGACAGTCTAGGCCAACGCAGAAGCAGCCAAAGCGATGGCATGGAAACAAAACCGTCGCTCCAGGACCTCTTTCCTTTCGGTCACGATTCCGTCTTTGTCGAAACGCAGCTGAAGAATCTGCTAAACAACTTCGAGGCCAAGACGTCGGAGTTGCTCAACGAAGCGATCGAAGTCATGCTCAAGCAAGTCATGCGTCCACGATTACGACCAGTCATGATCGAGACTTTCCGCGAGATCGACTACATGCCCTTGGAGAACTATCGTGGTGCTGCTGATGCCGATGGCGATGAAAACGATCTAGTTCTACAACGCTTCGAACGCGGATGGCAAGCCTTCACCCTGCCGATCAAGCGCATTGCGACCGACAGAGTCTACGATAAGCTTTTGACCTCGACCATCAATCACCTCTCCAAACAGCTGGAGAAGCGCATATGGAGTCATTATGGTCGGGTGAATGAACTTGGTGCCATAAGACTTGAACGAGATGTCACGGGTATCGTGAACATTGCCGTGAAAGGTGGCAGATATCAGCTTCGAGATATGTTTACACGCTGCTCTCAGATGACGTTGATACTGAACATGGACGAGGAGGAATGGGATGAACTGGAAAAGGCCAAGCCAGCAGAGCTTGAGGAGATGGGTATACCATGGCAATTGGATGCCGATGAGAGGAAGAGAACCAGGAGTATCATCACTGATCAAGATAACCTTCAATAGGATATGATTGTGATGCATCAACACCATATCATTCCATGGACTGTATCACGATGAGTGGAGCCCAACGTCTTTGATCCCGTAGGCTTTCTCGTACATACCCTCGGCTGCTTGTGCGCTTCCGACACGAGAGACCAGCGAATTAGGACTGTGTGAGGCAGCTCTGTCGCGTTACAGTGTTTCTGATAGCTCATCCGCCCTTGTGTTGTGCCTCGATTTGGAGAAAGTCCAGCTTCCCCGCATTTCATCACATGTGAAGATTATTCGACAACTTTTTTCCCCAACACGAACGAAGCAACCTTCTGCTATCTGCGTACCTCAAGCCTCAGAGCAGCAATGAACGACCCAATTGACCTCGACACTACTGCTCACGAGATTCTCCTCGCGGCTAGCAACCATGACCTTGACACCCTGCGTCAGCTACTGCGCCTGAACTCGGCCAACGTCCAGGACTCGGAGACACTGTCGACACCCTTGCACGCCGCCGTCGCAGCATGCGAAGAGGATGCCGAGACATTGGAAGACAAGAGACAGATGGATGTCGACCAAGCCGCGACCCTCGAGACGGCTGCATTGCACGAAGACGGAGCTGTGCAGACGACCAAGCTTTTGTTCGAGAACGGCGCCATCTGGAATGATCTCGACAAGAACAACGAGACACCTGGAGACATCGCTTTCAGGCTTGGATTGAAGAACGTGTACAACACCATCGTCGAAGCTGGAGTCAGAGCCGAGCTCTTGCTCAATCGACTGGACGATTTTGAGATGCTTGTGGATGAGGATGAGGATGAGGATGAAGAGATGGATGTGCAAGATGGCGAAGCAGAGGAAGGGTATGAGATCATCGAGAACGGCAACGACTCGCTCGAGAACTCGGCCGTCGAGGTTACTGGAGAAGAAAGCGTGCCGGAACTTGTGCCTGCCGCTCAGGCAAACGAGCCTGTCCATGAAGATGTGACCAGCGCCAGATATCTCGCTTCCGATTTGTCGTTTGGCGGAGATAGGATCCTGGATGGGGACAACAACGCCATAATGATGGAGTGGGAGCGCAGTCTGATGTTCGAGTCCGCAAAGCTGCTTGCACCAGAGACAGGACTCAGGATCTTGAATATCGGCCATGGTATGGGCATCGTCGACGTTATCTTTCAAGAAAAGAAGCCAGCGACACATCACATTATCGAGGCTCACCCAGCCGTCCTGGACCGCATGCGAAAAGACGGCTGGTACGAGAAACCCGGCGTCAAGATCCACGAAGGCAGATGGCAGGACATCATTCCTGGACTGGCTCAGCAAGGTGAGGTCTTCGACGGCATCTACTTCGACACTTTTGCAGAAGACTACAAGGCGCTCAAGGAGTTCTTCACCGAACACGTCATCACGCTGCTGGATCAGGAAGGACGCTTCGGTTTCTTCAATGGTCTCGGCGCAGACAGACAAGTATGCTACGACGTCTACAGCAAGGTTGTCGAGCTCGACTTGTTCGACGCTGGACTGGATACTGAGTGGCAGGAGATTTCGATTCCTGACCTCGACAAACAGGGTGAATGGCAAGGTGTCCGTCGCAAGTACTGGGCACTGGACACGTACAGAATGCCGACTTGCAAGTTTTTGGGTTGAAACCATTCAATTTGCTATGAAGCCCCATTCGACTTCTCACCAGTTTTCCAGCTGGAGAGCAGCTCATTACTAGGATGGCTGGACTCGTCCAATACCTTGGCGGCAGTCTCGGCGCCATACACTGGTAAGCGCTTCAGCCCTTGTCGCTTCATGTGATCGGGCACAAGTTTCGGATCGAGAAGTCCGGCTTGCACCAGCACACTTGCCTGGTCCCAGTATATGTGCTCGTGGTACAGCTTTCCGCCTCGAATGCAGACGACACTGACAAGGGCGACACTGATGTGCTTGTTCGTTGGTGGAACGTCTGGAAGCATCCTGATGGGGGTCAGCGGAGCTCAAACTACCTTATGTGGTACCAAATCGAGACTGACCACGGGACCTGCTGTGTGTGTCTGAAGGCTATGATCATCTCATCCACGACCCTGTCGGTTCCTATAGTCCGGCTGACAAGCTTCATGGTCATGCTCGGAGGATTGTTCGGGATGAAGTAATCTTGATAGAAGCGTTTCAAATTTGCATTTCCAATGCCTCCCGTGAGTGTAGGGATATGGTTCACATCTACGAAGGGTCAGTACAGTACGTAAGCATGCGGGCAGTGGTACTCACAGGGTTCTTTCACCATGGTAGCCATTGTCGCCGCGGCATCCTTGGTAGCGAACTCGACTGCAACATATGAGCGAATGGCAGACGTCGATATGTGTGATTACTTACGGCCAACGTGCTCCTCCCAGATCTTCTCAAGATCTACTTCTAGTTTAAAGCCTTTACGCAGAGCAGCCAGGGTTCGTGTCCAAGCCAGACTCGCAGAAACCTTGTCGTACTCATCGAGGTCGTGCTCGGCAAATCCGGGTTGGACGTCATGGTATACGTAGTTGTTGAAGGCAGGCGCAAAGCCCTGAGTCGACGCAAGATGTACAACCAGCTCAAGATGCGGTGGGTATTTGGTCTTTGGCGATGGTATCTTCTCCGGATAGTAGGCCACAAGGGTACACAAATGCGGCATTGGCTTGATACACACATCTAAACATATTGATGCCGCATTACCGTATGCTGAGTATAGTCAGTCGTCGTGTTACACATATGGAATGATGGCGTACCAATGATGGCGAACGATTCACCGAGTTCCAAAGCATCCGGCAAATGAGCCAGCTCGTTCTTGTAGGCTTTCACGTTGCCATCAAATGGCATATAGATGGCTTTGAAGCCTTCATCTTTCAGATGTGATAGTATGATAGCATCAAACTCCGGGTCATCTGAGCTGACAATCACACGTGGTGGTGAGCTAACGCCGTAAGTATGCTGTGGTTGCTGCATTCTATTCGTACATGAACGAACCTATTGAAGTTAAGGAAGCCTGAGCCGGGGCCTGAAGCCATTGTAGGTACAATTATTGGCGTCAACAATATTGCGGGAACTGAACGCAGATCAATGTCTCACTAGCCACAGCGAGGGTGGATGCACAGCTTTTATGCCAGGCACGGCAGGTGTTGCGTCACAATTAATATCTGAGCCGTCCGTCTGGGTGCATGAACATGACATCAAAGAACAAGGTTCTGTACGGTCTACCATGGAAGGGGCATTCCATTCCAAGATATGGTCCGCTGGAGTCTCCACAAGAGGTTCCTGGTGTGCCGGACAGCAATAATACTGTACCTGTATTACTCTATTGTTATTTAAAGACGGTGAACGGTTGTGCACGACACGTGCCAGATACGCCGAACGATGGAACGTGCATCGGCATCGCATGACTCGACAATAGCCCCCCGCATCACTCCTGCTAGTCATGGTATGACGATTTTTGTACATCAGGCGCTTGCATGTTTGCTTCCGATTCATGTTTGTACAGACTCCCGTGACACCAGACTATTGTACGGCCTCCTCTCCGTTTGTCTGATCAACAGGAATCATCCAGACTAGTACGAATATCTCGATATCAAAACAGCCGCGGTAGCGAGCGACACTACACCATTCTTCGCTTCATTGCCAATACCCTAGCAGCCATAGGTCGCAAACACAAGGCGCATCGCCAGCAAGGCGCAACCAAGAACCCGAACCGAGGAAGCATTGGAAGCGGAGGATCCAAGATGGGACAAGACAACACGACGCTGATCGATGAGAGCACACCTCCGCAAACCTTGGAGACAAGGAATCTCGATGGAATCGCCAAATACATCAAGTCGGACAAGGCCAAGAAGATTGTGCTCATGACAGGAGCAGGCATATCCACAAGCGCTGGCATACCGGATTTTCGCTCGCCGGACACTGGTCTTTATGCAAACCTCGCGCGCCTCAATCTGCCATATGCCGAGGCCGTCTTTGATATCAGCTACTTCCGCAAGAATCCTACTCCGTTTTACACACTCGCACACGAATTATACCCTGGCCGATTTCGACCGACAATCACACACTCGTTCTTCAGTCTGCTCCAAGACAAAGGCTTGCTTCTGAAGTTGTTCACCCAAAACATCGATTGCTTGGAGCGAGAGGCCGGTGTATCTGGTGACCACATTGTCGAAGCACATGGGTCGTTCGCGACACAAAGCTGCATTGAGTGCAAATCATCATACCCCGACGACAAGATCAAGCAGCACATTGAAGCAAAGACTATTCCACGGTGTCTTAAGTCGTCTTGTGACGGCCTCGTGAAGCCTGAAATTGTCTTCTTCGGCGAGCAGTTACCGGCGGAGTTCTTTGCTAGCAGACACCTGCCTGCCAAAGCCGATTTATGCATTGTGCTCGGAACCAGTCTGACAGTACAGCCTTTCGCCAGTCTCCCATCATTCTGCTCAGAAGGCGTTCCACGGCTACTCATCAACAAGGAGCGCGTCGGTGACCTGGGAAGCAGACCGGATGATGTCTTGCTGTTGGATGACTGCGATACTGGTGTACGGCGGTTGGCAATGGCACTCGGATGGGACGAGGAGCTTGAAAAGTCATGGGCTGCGACTGCACCGAAGGGCATGGGCGAGCTGGGAAGAGCGCAAAAGGTGCCACCCAAGAGCAGGGAAGAAGCACTGGACGACGAAGTGGCCAAGCTGACCAAAGATGTGGACGCGCAGCTCAGCATCTCAAAAGCTCACACGGAAAGGGTGCGGCAGGAACAATTGAATGAAGACGAAGCGAAGAGTGAGACTCAGCCGCAGAAGGTGAAACCCAGAAACGACAAGGGTGAGGAGGAGAAAGCCGATTCGAAAACACCACACTATGACGAGAAGGCTGCAGATGGGAGTTTGAAGCACGTATA